>Ga0228535_1000135_pt1 | contig 237837 bp, 201 predicted proteins | sample SJ1metagenome_FD_168457 | JGI IMG/M metagenome (GOLD analysis project Ga0228535, IMG submission 168457) | Enriched culture of PCE-dechlorinating microbial communities from Ithaca, New York, USA - SJ1 | ecosystem: Engineered > Modeled > Simulated communities (microbial... > Unclassified...
AATCGGTTTTGCCGGCCCGCCCGACGCCCCGTTCCATGAGTCGTCGATCAAGCGAAATCCACCGGCTGCAATCGAAGATACTGATCCGCACGAACTATTTCATGCAGCCCTGCCGAAAGGACACGACGCACTGCGAACGCCGGACCGCTTGACGCTTCACGATCGGCGCTTCACGCGTGCGATCCGCGGGCAGGATGCCCGCGCGACGCCCCCCAGGGACACACCGTCCATGCCCAGCCCGACGCGGGCAGGACGCCCGCGCGACACGCAAGGGCGGGACGCCCTCGCCACAAAAAAGAAAGGCCGATGTCGTTTTGCGACACCGGCCTTATAAAATTCCTGGCGATGACCTACTCTCACCCTTTCGGACTACCATCGGCCGCGACGGGCTTAGCTTCTGTGTTCGGAATGGGAACAGGCGTTTCCCCGTGCGTATGCTCACCAGGAAGATCGTAATCGGGCTCAGCGCCCGACAGTTTCAAGTTCAAAGTGGTCGGCGGTCCGCGTCGGCGAGGTCCGCAGCCTGGCGTACAACCTTCCACTTGATCCTGCAAGTATAAAGAGATGTGGATGCGACAATGAGCACTCTTGTGGCTCTTGACCCATGCAATCTAAGATTGATATGGTCAAGTCGTCGTGCGTTAGTACCGGTCAGCTGAATGCATTTCTGCACTTACACCTCCGGCCTATCAACCTGGTGGTCTACCAGGGCACTTCAGGTCCGAAGACCACGGAATCCTCATCTTGGGGTGGGCTTCCCGCTTAGATGCTTTCAGCGGTTATCCTTTCCCGACGTAGCTACCCGGCTATGCCCCTAGCGGGACAACCGGTACACCAGCGGTCAGTACTTCCTAATCCTCTCGTACTAAGGAAATGGCCCCTCAAGATTCCTACGCCCACAGCACATAGGGACCGACCTGGCTCACGCCGGTCTGAACCCAGCTCGCGTACCACTTTAACGGGCGAACAGCCCGACCCTTGGGACCGCCTTCAGCCCCAGGATGTGATGAGCCGACATCGATGTGCCAAACGACTTCGCCGCTATGAACGCTCGGAAGTCATCAGCCTGTTATCCCCAGAGTACCTTTTATCTGTTGAGCGACGGCCCTTCCATACGGAACCGCCGGATCACTAGGTCCTGCTTTCGCATCTGCTCGACGCATTGAGTCTCGCAGTTAAGCACACTTGTACCCTTGCGCTCTAAACGTGATTGCCAACCACGCTGAGTGTGCCTTTGAACTCCTCCGTTACACTTTGGGAGGAGACCGCCCCAGTCAAACTGCCCACCTAGCACTGTTCCACGCCCGGATTCACGGGTCATGGTTAGGTGACTAACATAACAAGGGTGGTATTTCAACGTTGGCTCTGCCCCGGCCGGAACCGGAACTTCACAGCCTCCCACCTATCCTACGCATGCCATGCCAGGCATCAATACCAGGCTACAGTAAAGGTTCATGGGGTCTTTCCGTGTTGCTGCGGGATTGTGGTATCTTCACCACATCTACAATTTCACCGAGTCCGTCCTTGAGACACTGCTCCAGTCGTTACGCCGTTCATGCACGTCGGAACTTACCCGACAAGGAACTTCGCTACCTTAGGACCGTCATAGTTACGGCCGCCGTTTACCGGGGCTTCAGTTTAGAGCTTCGCCTTGCGGCTAACCCCTCCCCTTAACCTTCCGGCACCGAGCAGGCGTCATTCTGTATACATCCTCTTTCGGAGTTAGCACAGAACTGTGTTTTTGATAAACAGTCGCCAGAGCCATTTCTCTGCGCCCTCGCCATGCACCTGATAAATCAAGCACACGCGGAGGGACCCCTTATTGCGAACGTACGGGGGAAAATTGCCTAGTTCCTTAAGGACGGTTCTCTCGAGCGCCTGAGGATACTCTCCTCGCCTACCTGTGTCAGTTTGCGGTACGGACATGCTGCTTTCAACCTACGCCAGCTATTTCTCGGCATCTTCTCCAGCCACTTCGGCATCGTAAATTGGCCTCGCCCTTGCGGGACCCACCCTACTAGTCGTGGGATGACCCTTGAAGATGCGTCACTGACTTCGTCCAGCAACATGGTGCAGGAATATTAACCTGCTGCCCATCGTCTACGCCTTTCGGCCTCGACTAAGGACCCGACTAACCCTGGGCGGATTTACCTTCCCCAGGAAACCTTAGGCTTACGGCGAACAGGATTCTCACCTGTTTTATCGTTACTCATGCCGGCATAATCACTTGCTACCGCTCCACCACTCATTACTGTATGGCTTCTACGCTGATAGCAACGCTCTCCTACCGCTTGCAAGCCGCCGCAGCAGCCTGCAAACCCGCAGCTTCGGTGTTCTGCTTATTCCCGGTCATTATCGGCGCCGAACTGCTCGACCAGTAAGCTATTACGCACTTTTTAAATGGTGGCTGCTTCTAAGCCAACATCCTGGCTGTCACAGCAATTCAACTTCCTTAAGAACTTAGCAGAACTTCGGGACCTTAGCTGGCGATCCGGGTTGTTTCCCTTTAGACCACGGACGTTATCGCTCGCAGTCTTACTCCCGAGATAAACTTTACGGTATTCGGAGTTTGGTTGAGGTAGGTAGGCTGGTGGCCCCCTATCCCCATTCAGTAGCTCTACCCCCGTAAAGCAGTTCCTCGAGGCTAGCCCAAAAGCTATTTCGGAGAGAACGAGATATCTCCAAGTTTGATTAGACTTTCACTCCTCCCCACAGCTCATCCCCTAACTTTTCAACGTTAGTGAGTTCGGTCCTCCAGGGATTTTTACATCCCTTTCAACCTGGCCATGGGTAGATCACTTGGCTTCGCGTCGTGTTACCTGCGACTGATTCGCCCTATTCAGACTCGCTTTCGCTACGGCTCCGCACCTAAAGTGCTTAACCTTGCCACAGACAACAACTCGCCGGTTCATTATGCAAAAGGCACGCCGTCACCCGTTATCCGTCCGAAGACGGATCATAGGGCTCCGACCGCTTGTAGGTGTATGGTTTCAGGTCCTTTTAACTCCCCTAATAGGGGTTCTTTTCATCGTTCGCTCGCGCTACTTTCCACTATCGGTCGTCGAGTAGTACTTAGCCTTGGAGGATGGTCCCCCCAGCTTCACACAGAGTTTCACGAGCTCCGTGCTACTCTGGAACGTCAACGCAGTACTTCGGTTTTCGCGTACAGGACTATCACCTTCTGTGGTCGAACTTTCCAGATCATTCCACTAACCGTCGTACTGGGATGTCAACGCCCGCAACCCCAGGGAGCAAGCCCCCTGGTTTGGGCTGATCCGCTTTCGCTCGCCGCTACTTACGGAGTCTCGGTTGATTTCTTTTCCTGCAGGTACTGAGATGTTTCAGTTCCCTGCGTTCGCTCCATACGGCCTATGCATTCAGCCGCAGGTACCGCCATCTGGTTGCCCAGTGACGGTGAGTTGCCTCATTCGGAGATCCTGGGATTATCGGTTGCTAGACACCTGCCCCAGGCTTATCGCAGTCAGCCACGTCCTTCATCGCCTCTCGACGCCAAGACATCCCCCATACACCCTTAGTAACTTGACCATATCAATCTAGGATTGAATGGTGCCAATCGCCTTTTAAGCGCTCATTGTATTGTAGTTTCCCACTTGGTTTCAGAAAAACCTTGAGTGTTAAACTATGCTTTGGGAATTGCGATTCCCAACGCATCCACATCTTCACTTGTCAAAGATCCTTGCGGCCTGCTTGCCGCGTGAGCCACGTATTATACGCGACCCGTTTCTCGTTGCAAGAGGAAAATCTGATTTTTTTCAGATTTATTCTCTTGCCTCGGAGAGCCGCTTTCCCGCCCTTTCGGACAGTGGCGGCCGCCCCGATCCTGACCTTCTCACACCCGGCCCCCGCTTCCGCGGGAACCAGTGGAGACGACCGGGATCGAACCGGCAACCTCTAGCTTGCAAAGCTAGCGCTCTCCCAGTTGAGCTACGTCCCCGAAGCCCGCTGCGCGGGAAACTCGAAACTCGAATGTCGAAACTCGAAACAGTCGCAGGCCTGCGACCGTCCGTTTCGTATTTCGAATTTCGTGCTTCGAATTTCCTTTGACCTCCGGTCAAAGGCAGTGGGCCCGGGTAGATTCGAACTACCGACCTCACGCTTATCAGGCGTGCGCTCTCGCCAACTGAGCTACGAGCCCTCACCGCATCCGCGGAAACTCGGGAAAACCCGGATGTCGAAATTCGAAGGGGCAGCCCCGCCGGTCTGTTCGACTTGGCCGCACCGTCAACTGCCTTTCGGATTTCAATTTCCGTGCTTCGGATGGCTCCGAAGGAGCTGGTTCGAAAGTCGGTTTATATCTGTTCAGTTTCTAAAGAGCAACAAAAAAACCGCTGCTTTTTTTCTGCCAGCGGCTCAGGCACCTTCATACAGGCTACCGAATCGGCAGTCAAAGCTTCAGCTTTCGCGTTATCAGTACGTGTGTCAAACTTGCTTCACCTTTGTGTCTACAAGCGTTGATTGCGTCACTCACTGATTCGGTGCAGTCTATCCCCCCATCGACACAGCGTCAACAGGATTTTAGGATTTTTCTGCCATGCCCCCACGACGTATTCCCCTATACGCTCGCAAACCCCGCAAGTTCAGCCATTTCCAGCGTTTTCCCCCTGTCCAAAATTTCTATGACATCGCTTCCAACCAACCCTGGAATCCCCTTTCCCAGCCCCTCCCCGCGGATTCCTCAACCCAGCATTCTCGACCCGCGCCCCCCCGCCGGCCCAAGCCACGGATCACGGATTCACCCCAGTGCGGCCTTCCGCCGCAACCCAAGAACTCCTGGCCGAAAGGCCCAGCGGGGTCTCGCGGAGCTCGGCCGCAGCCAAGAGTCCGTCGAATCGAAAGAACGTCATAAACTACTGTGTGGCAAGATGTTACAGTGGCCCAGAATCAAAATCGAGCACGGAAGACAACGTTTCGCGGGATTGTAGTACAGAGAACGAAATGGGGAAGATCGTTTCACGTAGGCCTGTTCTTCGGCCTGGCATCCTGCAATCTTCCTTGACCTGCCATCCGCAAAGGGCTACCATTGCGGATGGAACGAGGTGCAGAATGCAGGACTATCGAGCAGAAACGACAGGCGAACGCGGTGGAGTACTGGCAGTTGAAGGGGTGCGGCCCGATGCCCGGCTGGCAACCTGGGACGTCACGCCCGACCTGATCGCCTATGTGGTCGAGAAGATCGTTCAGTCGATTGGACCGCGGCAGATCATCCTCTTTGGCTCGCGCAGCCGGGGACAGGAGACAGCGTCCAGCGACCTCGACCTGTTCGTGATCCAGGACACCGGCCGACCGAACCGCCAAGTCCGCCGGGAGATCGAGCACCTGCTGTGGGGTCGGCGGTTCCCGGTGGATCTGATTGTCGCAACGCCCGAACAGGTCGACCGCAACGTAGCCGACGGCAATCCCTTCTACACGCAGCACATCCTGACCGAGGGAAAGGTCCTCTATGAGCGGGGGGCAATGACCGGCCGAGCGAGACGGTGGATCGGTGGCTGCGCTACGCCGAAGGCGATCTGACCGTTGCGGAACATGAGATGCAGCGCCCGTCGCCCGTTTACCATACGGTCTGTTTCCTCTGCCAGAGTGCTGCCGAGAAGTTCCTCAAGGGTTCTTGATTTCGCGAGGGTGGACTCTGGAGAAGACACACGATCTCATCCAACTGCTCGGCTGGTGCGCCGGTTACGACACCGAACTGGCATGCATGATCACCGAAGGATCGCTTTTGAACGAGTACATCGTGGCTGGCCGCTATCCGAGCGACATTGCGTCAGAGAGGATCGGTGTCGCCGAGGCATGGGAGGCCTTGGACGCCTGTCAGAAGATTCGGGCCAAGGTCCGCCGAGCAATGGACCCTGGCGACGAGGGCGAACACGCTCCTTCTTGAAACCTCTATCTTGCTCCCTCGGAAGAAGTACCTGACACCGTCCCATTTTTCCTCTTGCTCCCGTATCCTGTCCGGCCGATCCAGTCGCCAACGCCGGGCGGCACCGAGGTGCAGTCTCTATTTGTCCATTGACAAGTCATGGCTCACGCGATTGTACTGAGCGAGCATGGTCTCCTTGCGAATGTCGGCAAAGGCATTGCAGGGGGCCTTACCGAAATGATGTTCGTCGCGTAGCAGGCCTACTAGGCACAGGCAGATCGCGAGGTTGATGGTGAACGATACCGACACGGAAACAAGTCGAGAGATCAAGCGGCATCAGACCAGGGAGACCTTGGCGGTGGTTATGGTTCTGCTCGCACTGCTTTGGCTTGTGCCCCTGATTGCCGTCATCGTATCGGGGGACATCAGGATGCCGTCCACGCTTATCAGGAAGATCTTGGCGATTGCGTGGTCTATCGTCCCTTTGGTCGCGATTCCAATAGGCTTTCGATCCCTCCTGCGTCACCATCGGGCGATTACTACCCTGATGAGACAGAACCGGCCGGCGATCAGTCAAGAACAAATGACAACCAAGGTCTCTCCCAGGTTATCTCGGAAACAAGCAGCCGCACTCATCGCGATCGGCGCGGGTCTCGGGTTGATCTGCCTGATTCAGTACTGGAGGGTCCAGCCCAGCGAAGAAGAAATGCGTACCAGGCCGCAGGTCTTCGTCGTGACACAACCGACGACCCTCGCAGAGCCTTTCTTTGGCGTTGCCCTCGGACGGCATACCATCAAAGGGGAGTTCTTGGACAAGAAATGGTCCGAGTATGTCATGAGTGTGTTCTTCCTTGTGGACCCCAACGGCACGCCCTTCAAATCGGATCTGCCCTCGCGCATTGGAGTAGACCCTGTGACAGCGAGACTGGGCAAGAGCATCGCCTACAGCGTTGCAGGCTCGATAAAGACACACTACGCATGGACGATGGATCTGGGAGGGAGCATCGTCGTGTTTGTCGACAACGCATCTGATTCCGACATCCTCGTGACGGTGGATTCCCAGGCACCACGCAGACTCTCGCCTTATTCGCATGCCAAGGTCACGCTGGGAAAAGGCATTCACACCTTTGCGTCGCGCCAGCCTCGTTCTACTGAACTCACTGATAGCCATCGCGTGTTCTTGTCCGACTATGACCGGGGCGCGTCCGGAAAAAAGATAGAATGGTATATCTACAACGTAGGCCGGTACAACATGTACGATCTTCAGTCGGCGCAATACATCCCCGTGTCACAACGCTGATCGCGGCATGAAGGGGCCTCCAAAACCAGGCACCGCAGGGGCCGGGACAAGCAGAGGGACAGTCCCTATTTATCCCACAACCTGGGTTTTCAGCCGAATCTAATTTGACTGACACCTCTAATTTGACCTTTCCCCCAGCGGGATTCTTGACCGCTGGCACCGCGGCGGGTATTATCGAGGGCGTTTCGGTTGAGAGGCCTTACAGTCTTCGAACCCCGAATTAGGAGCGAGCCATGCACTACGACCAGAAGTTCGTTCAGTCGTTACCGAGAGACTACAGGTGGGCTGTTCTTGCAATAGTCAACGAGTTCTTCATGCATCTGGAACAGCTTAACGATAATATGGCCAACAAGTACTCGCTGACGAAAGAGACGCACGCATTGCTCTCTGCTTACTTCCAGAAGCAAGGTCCTCCGCTGGCACATCTTGACTTGGGTACTTTGTCCGAAAGCCATGTCGTACTAAGACCTCTTACGGGGGAGGCAGCGGCGGATGTCAATACCATCAGTCAATACCTATACGGGCTCAGGATACTCATTGGAAAACAGGTTAATCTAGAAGGCTATGAAACCCTGCACCAACAATTCAGCGTCATGCTCGACCCCACTGTATTCCACTACGAATTTTCCGAGGGCGATCTGACGCGGATTCAGACGCTTGTGAATGAGCTTCGAGATCTGATTGTCGCATCGGAGGAATTGGAGGAGCGTCACAAGCGCCGTGTCCTCGGCAGACTTGAGAAGCTGCAATCCGAGTTGCATAAGAAGGTGTCGGACCTATCGTGGTTCTGGGGCGAAATCATTGAAGCGAGCCTCGCCGCAAAGATCATTGGGGAGAATGCCAAGCCTATTGTGGACAGGATACGTGAAATCGTCGGCATCGTTTGGCCGGTGGAAGCACGTGCCTTCGATCTGCCCAGCGATACCCCGTTCAAACTACCCGGCCAGACGGATGGAAGGCTCGGCCCAACGTCCCGACCATCTCTCGGGGGAAGGCCGGAGGCCGGGGTCAGGAGGCCGGGGTCAAGTCTTAACGATTAAACTCGCTCATCCCGGGGGCCGAGGGACAGTCCCTATTTGTCATTGCGAGGGCCGAGCGACGGATCGTGAACCGCGAAGGACAGGCGGATCGCAGAGCGTAACCCATTATATACATTGAGGTTAGCTCCTTTCTCGGCGAACTCCGTGTCTTTCTGGTGGACCATTCCATCTTATAGGGTGTGCCGTGCACACCATCTGCCGGGGAGGCACGTCTGAAGCGGTCGTGCGAAGGACATTTGCCGCTTTGGGCCAATGGCACGGAGGGGTGACCCGTGACCCGTGACCCGTGACCCGTGACCCGAGATTCGGGATTCGGAATTCGGGCAACCTGTCACCGACCACGCCCGCAAAGCACGCCTACCGTCCCTTTCTTGTCCCCCATCGGGCCGAAATGATCGCGATTCCTGCAAAAATACGTATTTGTACGGATAGGCAACAGAGCGGAACCGCGATACGCTATAGCCTAAGAGGCACAGGCCTTCGTCCTTGATGAGAGCGGCGGTGCCACAAGAAGGAGGTGACACGAATGCGGTGAAGATATTCGATCCCCCAGGGCGGTCCTGAGCGCGCGATGCGGGCGCCCCCGGGGACGGTTCCTATTTATCCCCATGGCCTCCAAAGGACCGCTCCCTCCTCTCTCGGATGTGCCCAGATCTTCTGGCAGACCGCCGTCCCCTCCAAACAGACGAGAGAGACTCCCACGCCGCGAAGTTGAACGCAAGTCCGAAACGGACCTGTCTGGGGAGTTTACCGCATTGAGCCTCCAGCATGGTATGGGAGCGAAACGCTCCCCCTGAGGGCGTGCGAAGGGGTCCGCAACGCGAACCATCGCGTTGGGGACCCCGGCACCCCTCCTGCTGGCGGCTCCAATGCGAAAAACTCCCGCCGTGCAGCGGCGGATTCCGAATCGGTCCGTTCCTTCCTCTGTCCTTCCGCAGAGACCAGCCCAGTGCAAGAAGAATTGGTCACACCCCCTCTCTCGCCAAGACGCAAAGGACGACCAAGAAGGGGGCCGAGGGACAGTCCCCATTTGTGCCCAATCTATCTCAGCCTCTTTTCCGGCGAACTCCTCGTCTCCACGCTGAACCACTCCGCCCCACCCGGGGCAACGGGTCACGAATCAGCCCCCCTCTTCTCGCCGAGCCGCCAAGAGACCTGGAGTCCCCTGCGCGATCTTCGCGTCTTTGCGAGAGACCCTTCCGTCTTCAACTCCCCCAAAGCGTAAACAAGGGGCCGCCCCCCTGGCCCCCTTTCAGACGCTTCTTTCCAGCAGCGACGCGGAGACACAACACAGGCGGGTGTTCCTGCCAAAAGGCTTTCAATTCATGCGGATTCTGAAGATCGATCCACAATGCGTATTTTGGGGGTTGCATCAAGTACGGCATTGCCGTATACTTAATGGAGCATGGAAATCGTCGAAACCGCGCCGTTCTCCAGACGCCGCGATGATCTGTTCGATGACGAGCAGTTCCGCGAGTTCGAGGAGCATTTGGCGTTGCATCCCACCGCCGGCGCTCTCATTTCTGGCGGAAACGGTTTGCGGAAGATCCGTTGGTCGGGCTCGGGGCGGGGCAAGCGGGGCGGCGTGCGTGTGATCTATTACTTTCGCTCGACGACAAACAGGCTGTTCCTGCTCTTCGGTTATCGTAAGAACGAATGTGAGAACCTGACTCCGGCGCAGATCAGAAGTCTGGCCGGGATTATCGAACGGCTGTAGAGGTGCATCAATGGGCAAGGCAAAGAAGGTGGACCTGTACGATGAAGTCAAGGAAGGGCTTGAAGAAATGGTCGCCATCGAAAAGGGCGAGAAGGAGCCTGTGCGCGTCCATCGTTTCTTCACCAGCCAGGACATCAGAGCCCTCCGCGAAAAAGCCGGCGTCTCGCAGCGTGCCTTCGCCGCCATGCTCGGCGTGAGCAACCGGACGCTTCAGGACTGGGAGCAAGGTCGTCGAACCCCGACGGGCCCGGCGATGAACCTCCTGCGCCTCTACGAAGCCATGCCCGAGGCGACCACGAAGATCCTGTCAGAAGAAGCCGCCCTCGCATCCTGAATATGAACTGTGGATTCCGCTGAAGAACCCCCAAGAACAGCGAAATCACCCCTGTTTTCGGCCGCGAAAGCGCGGACAAGAATGGGGGGCTGAGGGACAGAGGGCTGAGAGGCCCGATGAAGAGTCGGTTCCGTCCGACTGGCGGCAGCCCAGGTCCCTCCAGGGACTGTCCGGACTGGCGGCGCCGATGCAGGGAGAAAGCGCGTCGAGACGGAAATCGCCGTGTTCGGGATCGACGAACCGCGGGTCGGCGCTGATGTTGCCCTTGCCGGCCCATTCGGCTGCGACGATGTCGCAGTAGCTGATGTGGATGTCGGACTGGACATAAGGCGACTGAACGTACACAGGCGCCGTGGCGTCCACGATCGAGTTGGTCACGTAGAAGAGGATTCTGCCCGTCTTCACGCCGGACTTGTTGTGCGACTGGATTCCCACATCCAGAAAGCCCGGCGATCGGGTCGTAACGACCGTCGTGTGATCGATCTGAACCACGGTGGTCGAACCTTCATGGCTCTTGGCGACGATGCTGGCGACGGTGGGATCTTCAGGGGCCAGATTGTTGCCGACGACGAGGCAGCGATGGATCGCGGTTTCGCCGCCGAAGACGCTGACGGCCTTGTCCTTGCAGCCTCGAACGATGCAGTCTTCGATGAGGACGTCGGAGCCGAGGGTGTCGATCCCGTCGTCGTCCATGCCGGCAACGACGCTGCGGGCCAGCCTGCACAGTTGCCCCGGAAGCTGGCTGTGAATGTAGATGCCGTCGGCGTCGTCCCTGGCGCGCATCTCCATGATCCAGCCGTCCTCGAACGACACTGACGTTTCCGCGATTTCCGGGCCCATCACCGAGCGCGCCAGCAGCGTGTGCCGGAACGTCAGTTCCGTCCCGCGCGCAGCCTGCATGATCTTGCCCGCGTTGTCGGTGATCGAGGCGTGGTCGAATACCAGGGTGGACCCCGACGCCCGGACGGCCGGCCCGGAGTTCGAGTGTCCGACCTTCGGCGAGCGTCCGGCCTGCATGATCTCCGTGTAGCGGTACGTGGAGGGTCCCGCGTCGTTGTGGTGCAGTTCGCCCCAGTTGCTTCCGGGCGCAAAGGCCGTGAACGTGACCGGGGAGGCGGCGACGCCGAGCGACTGGATCGCCCCTTGCACGTCGATGTCCGTGCCCTCGGTCCCCGAGGCGGCCCCATCGATCAGCACGAGCGTGCCTGGAGACAGCGTCAGCGTGACCCCGGCGGGGATCGTGAGGTCGCCGCCCTGGACGTGGTGCACGCCGCTCCAGGTCTGTGATTCGCGAAGGCTCCCGGAGACGACGTGAACCGGCCTGCCCGTCCAGTCGGCAAGCGGGACCGTCTTCTCCAAGCCCTCGGCCGACACCGTCAGCTCGAAATCCCCGCTGCCGGTGAAGGTCACCAGGACGCTGCCCAGACCGTTGCACAAGACCAGCCGATCGACGGAAGCCTTGATGGCCGGGTTGCCTGATACCGACAGAACCGCGTTGGCATCCCAGACGTCTTTGTCGACGGCGCCGTCGCGCCCTGTGATGTGAACCCGCACCAGGACCGGGATTCCGGGCAGAAAACTGTCCCGGACGATCAGGTCCAGCTTTGGCGTGTTCGGATCAGCCACAGCCTCGGCAAAGACGCCCGCCTCCAGTGACAGAACCGTAGAGACCGCCCAAATAGAGACGATGACAACCAAGCGTGTTCTCAACCACATCCTCCCGTTCTTCCAGAGGACCCTTAGGACAGTCCTGACATACAGCCGAGTCTATGCTATTATAGTGACGAACGTCCGAAGAGTCAAATCACGGACCGTGTGACAGTTCCTGGTTACGAACTCGCGAAGACCGATAGGCGCGATAGGGAGCGATGGTATAATACCTGCCTTGGGCTCGGCGACGCAGTCGGGTTGCATCAGACGGAAACTCTAGTTTGATGCAAATCGTATAGTCCTTGTTCGACAGAAAGGCTACAACTATGGGCACATTCGTCTGTCCATCATGCAAACAAGCTGACACGCCAAAAGTGCAGACGGCATTTCTCGGTTATAAGAACGTCACCTGTACCAAGTGCGGAACGGTAGCCCGGTACCCGATGGCTTGGGGATTGCGGCTTGTTCTTTGGAGTTTCACCCTCGCTTTGGGCATCGCGCTGCTCAGTGGCTATTTCAGTTTCATTTTCCCCCTTTGCGTCATTGGCTGCATTCTTGATTTGTTTCTGCTGATCAACGCGCCGTCGGCCAACTCCAACGATCAGACTGTAGCCCAGCCCGATGCAGGTCCTTCCTCTGCACCGGCCGGCATTTCACAGATTCCACCGGTTGAGCAGACTGCGGTTGCCGCGCCATATCGCCCTGAAGCAGCACTTGGCGAGGCTCATCTGGGTCACACGTTGATTGGGCTATTCACGCCGTTTATTGGTTTGCCCATGGGCGTCAAGCGGCTGAAGCAAGGTCAGCGGCAAATTGGCATGCGGCTCATCGTTTGCTCCGTTTGGTTTGGCTTCCTTTGGATTTTGGCCATCGTGTTACTCATTCTGAGCCGATGATGGGGGTGTTATGTCAGACGAGAATCCGACAACGCCTCAACCGCATAGGCGTGTCAGCAAAGCGAGGTTCGCCCATTGGGCTGGATGGATTGGCGGCAGTGTGTTTTGTATCGTCAACCTAACCACGGGACTCTTGCCTGGCGGTTTCCTGGGATTCATGGCTGGCGCCGTCATCACCTATGGGCTCGTTTCCCTCATACTCACAGTTTGGGATGTGTGATACGGATTGGGATCCAATTGGGCGGACCCAGAAGTACCTTACTCTGCGCGGATCCGTGGAGTCGGAGCGAACCTTTGCGGATTGTCCGAATTTCGCTCTCTTGCGGATTTCCGACGCGGATGCGACGGGAGCCGGGCCGCCTTGTCGTCATAATCTGCGATAGCGCCGCCGCGATTCCGTCATTGACAGTCCATGCAGTGCGACTATAATGATAATGGAGCCTCTTCAAGGGAACATCAAGGCAGCATCGTGCCGGCCGCAGGAATCACACGGCCTGCGTTCATACAACGGTTTTCTGAAAGGGGACGAAGATGAAACGGAAACTGGCAGGGCTGGCAATTCTCATCTGTCTTTCAGCGGTGCCCTCGTCTGAGGCCGCGGTGAATGTGGCGCTCAATGCGGACGTGACCTTGCACGGCACGTTCTTCACCGACGGCTGGGGCGCCGGTCTCACCGTGGACGGGGCCACCGTCGTCGACGGCGTCTTCTTCCCGCTGTGGCATCAGTGGGACCAGGGACCCGTGTGGTGGAGCGGCAGCGACCCGTGGATCGAAATCGACATGGGCGGTCCCCAAACGATCAGCGGCTTGATCGTGCAGGCGGACAACAACGACGAGTACCGCGTCTCGGCGTGGGACGCCGGATCGAGCAGTTGGACATCCATCTGGGAACTCCCGATTGAATACAATTGGGGCGTATTCACGCGTCCCAACAAGAACGATGATACGGAAGTCTTCTGGCTTGGCTCGTCAATCACGACGGACCGCCTTCGCATCGAAGGATATGGCGGTGATTCGCTGTATGCCGTTTCGGAAGTGCAGGCGTTCAGCGTGATTCCCGCCCCCGGCGCGATCCTGCTCGGCGCGCTCGGCGCCGGCATGGTCGGCTGGATGCGGCGACGCAGAGCCCTGTAGGGATCTTGAATCCCGGCGTTTTCGGGGCTGCTCCCTCGTGGGCAGCCCCTTCTTCGTCTTGGAGTCTCCTTCGCAAGCTCCAAGGGAGGGGCTGAGGGGCAGTTCCTATCTGTCGCCGCCGGGATCGGCTTCGGCTAGATCGATCGCACAGCGAAAACCGATCGTGGCGCAGCGGTCCAGGCCGGGCCACATCAAGAGGAACTTCGCGGCGAAATCGCAACGTTGCGGCCCACCGTCGGTGTACCAGTCGGAACCCTTGGCTTTGAAGTACGAGCCGCCTTTGACGACGCAGAATCGTGTCCGGCTGTCGTTGCGTTCGCTCTCGGTCCACTCCCATGCGTTGCCGCACATGTCGTAACAGCCGAAGGGCGAACGGCCCTCGGGGAACGCTGTCACGACGGTTGTGCCGCCCGTGCGTCCATCATTGCATCGGCCGTCTTCCCAGGCGTTTCCCCACGGGTAAGCGAGTCCGTCACGGCCCTGGGCGGCGTATTGCCACTCCTCTTCCGTGGCCAGACGCTTGCCCGCCCAGCGGGCGTAGGCCCGCGCATCGTCCAGGTCCACATAGACGACCGGATGGTCCTCCAGACCCGCCGGCGCCCGGCCGTTGTCCCAGTGCTTCAGGAAGTTCTCTCCGTTGAGGGGCTTGTAGCCGCTGCGACGGAGGAAGTCCGCATACTGGGCGTTGGTCACGGGCGTCAAATCGATGGCGTAGGGCGTCAGACGGACCTCCCGCTCGAAGCGGACGACCTTGTGCAGGTCGCGACTCGGTTCGGCGGCGGGCTCCTGGCCGGGGACCTGATAGAAGCCGCACTCGCGATTGCGGTACTGCGTCTTCATGCGTACAGACGCGGCCGGAATCGCGACCATACCCTCCGGAAGATCGTGGGCTGCATACGGAAGGGTCGGGCGTACCGGTCGGAGTGTCTCCTGAATACTCGAAGCCGCCATGCTCCAATCCGCACGCCGGTGAATTGCCGCCTGGTTCGCCAAGAAAGCCGCGAGATCCGCTCTCACCGCCTCGCGAGAGCCAGCAAGGAATGCGCCGACGCCGCGAGGCCCGATGCGGCCGTCGAGCGCCGTTTGTCCCGCTTGTTTGCCGGTCACCTCGCGGCCTGCGATCAAGTCGAAACAGACCTGGCCCTCGATATGCGGGACGCAAAGCAGCGTGCCCTCGACCGGTCGGTCCGAGCGATTCACGAGCGTCCACAAACGCAGGCCGTCCCCCTGCCAGAGGCTCGCGTAGACCGCGTCGTGCAATGTCGGCGTCAACGGCGTCCAGTCCTCGCCCGCGAACAGGCGGACGTATCGCCTCTGGATCGGCAGCATGGACCGAAGGGTCGAACGATCCCGCGGGCTCCAATCGACGGGCGTTCCGAAGACGTTCTCCCAGACGAGCAGTCCGCTGCCGTTCATCCAGGCCATGTGCAGCTCGGCGCTGTGATCGCGATCCCAGCGACGGATCTGGTGCATCATGTGCCGCCGCTCGAACCATTTGTTCCAGAGAACGCCGGGGGCGTCGCTGTCGGCGAACCACTGAGCCCAGGACATATGGTGGTCGGCGATCCGCTCGACAGGCAGCGTGAGCTCCGACTCCAGGACCACGCCCGGACGCACGGCGTCGAGCCGCTCGCGAAGCTCCTGCATCCCCTCGTGGAGCGTGTCGAGGAAGATGCCGTCGGCGTCGAGGGCCGCGACGAACTCCACGAGCATTTCGACGTCGGACTTGGATTCGCGTCGGGTTCCCGTATCCCAGGGGTTGTAGTCGATGAAAACCTTGACGCCCCGCTCGTGCAGGCTGCGGCTGAGCTCACGCAGGCCGGCCAAGCCGCCGGGCATATCGCGATAGAAGTCGAACTGATTGCGGGCGTCGAAGCCGATCCTCGGATACGCGTGCCACAGGACGATGGCGTCGTATCCGCCGAACTGCGTTTGTCCCGCATCAAGGTACTCCTCGATCGTGTAACGACGGGCGACAGGATCATAGAACCGCAGGTCGCACATCATGACGAAACCGCACGAGTAACACGACGGGACCCAGGCAAACTCCGGACTCCGATAGGCGTCGTCACGATAGGCCAGACGCTGCCTCGCTTGCTGCCGAGCCAGCGTGAGCCCTTCACGCCAGGAGGGCCATTGCGACGGGTCCGACGGCGCGGCCACGAGAGGCTCGATCTCCACCGGTCGAGACGCGTTCTGATCCGCGTCCAGCAAAACAATAACGACTCCCATCATCAACAGCGTCATCCGTTCGCCCTCTGTCATTTGTCACGATCGCTCGGTACGCAGGCAGCCCGTTCCTGCCCTCCCTGGATCATTCTACGCTTGATGCGAGGGGGCATGCCACTGAATTGAAGGCGGAAAGCCAGAGTGCTCCACGAGATTTCCGCGAGGGCCGGATGCAGGCGATTGAAAGCCAATGAACTGGATCTCTCGCAAGGACGCCAGGATTGCGAAGTTCAACGACGCCACGAATCTGCCTTCCCGGCGTTCTTCGCGGTCTGGCCAGAACGGGGCTTCGTCGGGGCCGGGGACCTCGTTCGGGGTTTTCGCTTGACGGGGGCCCGGCGGGCCGTAGATTGGCGGAATAGGGACGCCGGGTCGGGCGTCTATCTGTGGTGACTGAGCCGGGACCGGCCCGGCCATCCTGTCAGGAAGGAGCAGAGCATGTCGATGAACCGTCGGACGTTTCTGAGCAGTTCCCTCGCGGCCACAGCGGCCTTGGTTTTTCCCCAGGTCGTGGGCGGCCGGCAGAACAAGACCTATCGCACGGCCCTGATCGGCGCCGGGTGGTGGGGAACGAACATTCTGCGCGAGGCCGCGGCGTCGGGGCGGTGCAAGGTCGTCGCTCTGGTGGACGTGGACAAGCGGCAGCTCGCCAGGTGTGCCGAGGAGGCGGCCAAGTGGACGAGCGACGTGCCCAGGCAATATGAAGACTACCGCGAGATGCTGGAGAAAGAGAAGCCGGACATCGCGATCGTCGCGACGCCGGACCATTGGCATGCGCTGCCGACGATCGCGGCGGTGAAGGCGGGAGCCCACGTGTACGTGGAGAAGCCCATCGGGCACACGATCATGGAGGGTCGGGCGATGGTCAACGCCGCCCGGTCGGCCGGACGGGTCGTGCAGGTGGGGACGCACCGGCGGGTCTCGCCGCACAACGTCTCAGGCAGGAAATTCCTGCGCGAAGGCAACGCCGGCAAGATCGCGATGGTGCGGTGTTTCGTGCTCTACGGCGGGGACGGGCCGGAGCAGCCGAGGAAGAACGTGGAGCCGCCGAAGGAATTGAACTGGGATCTGTGGTGCGGGCCCGCCCCGCTGCGTCCGTTCAACGGCGGCGCGCATCCGCGAGGTTTCCGCAGCTACCTGGACTTCGCCAACGGCACCCTGGGCGACTGGGGGGTTCACTGGTTGGATCAGGTGCTCTGGACGATGGACGTCAAGTGGCCCAAGAGCGTCCACTCGCTCGGCGGCCGGCCGATCAAGGGCGAGCCGATCCTCACCGCCGAGGAGCAGACCACCGACGCGCCGGACCACCAGGTGGCGACGTACCAGTTCGACGGCCTGACGATGACGTGGGAGCACCGCCAGTTCGCAGGCAATCCCGCGGAAAAGACCGAGAACGTCGGCTGCTTCTTCTACGGCACCAAAGGCACGTTCCACATGGGCTGGAACCAGGGCTGGACGTTCTACCCGACGAGCCGGGGTCAGCAGGAGATCCACGAGGCCCCCAAGCTGAACCAGCCCGACAGCCAGAACATCAAGGAACTGTGGGCGGACTTCCTGGACGCGATCGAGACGGGCCGCCGGCCGGTCAGCGACATCGAAGAGGTGCACTACTCCACGAACCTGAGCCTGTTGGGGATGCTCAGCTACAAGCTCGGCCGCAGCGTGCAGTGGGACGGACAGAAGGAAGTGTGCATGGGCGACACGGAGGCGAACAAGCTCCTGCGTCGTCCGTACCGAACGCCCTGGGTGTATCCCGAGGGATGAGCGGAGAGAATCCGCCGCAGTGCTGGAATCGAGCGGACTCGTCACGACGTGATCGCGACGGGTCGCTACCACCCCATCCGCGAGAAGAGCGCGGGGATGGTGCGCAGGAGGATATAGAGGTTCAGAAGCAGGCACCGCTTCTGAATGTAGAGGCTGTCATACTTGACCTTGTGGGCGGGCTTGAGATCGTAGAGACCGCGGATCTGGGCCAGACCCGTGAGCCCCGGCTTGACCGCCAGGCGAACGCCTTGCAGCGCCTTGTGACGTTCCACGAAGTAGGGCCTCTCCGGCCGGGGGCCGACGAGACTCATGTCGCCCCGCAGAACATTGTAGAGCTGAGGCAGTTCATCCAAACGCATCTTGCGGAGGATCCGCCCGATCGGCGTAACGCGGCTGTCGTCGCGCGACGCCCAGACCGGACCCACGTGCTTCTCCGCATCGTTGATCATCGTGCGGAACTTGTACAGGGTGAACCGCCTGCCTCGCAACCCCACGCGCTCCTGCCGGAAGAAGACCGGCTTGCCCGCGGTGATGCGGATCAGAATCGCCGTCAGCAGAATCACAGGCGACGCCAGCACCAACCCCGCCAGCGAGCCCACCACATCGAGGCCCCGAATCAACCGCTCGGTCGTCGGAGAAGCCTGCGTCGCCGGAACGAAGCCGGCTCGAACGCGGAAAACCCCCGAGGACGCGGGATACATCGCGGAGCGAGACCGCAGGCCCGACAAGTGGCCCTGCGATGCTGTGCGATCAACCGCCACGGTGGTTGTCATCCGTCCCAAATCCATCTCACGAACAGTCGCTCTATCGCCCATGCCTATGTCCCACTCCTTTGCACGTCCACATCGTACCCAGAAGAGCGCCCAGGCGCGATCCCCGGCTCCCTTCACCCTCGACCCATCGAAGGGCGATTATAGGCGGAGGAACCTACCGCTGAAAACAAAAAAAATAACACACGAGCCGGCCCATTCTATCCCCCCAAAATGCCGGCCTACCCAATTATCGGACAATCCTCTCTGCGGCTTTGCAGAATTCTCCCGCCCGCTGGGAATCGACGACTCGCGTCGCCAGGCCATGTTCGGCCCCGTACCCCGAAGGCGTCACCGCCGCAGTTGAAAAAATCTCTCTGTCTCCGACCTTGAAAATCACAGAACAAGGTCCGATAACGCCTATAAGGCGATCGATCGGAACAGATCGTCAGGAGTTGCTCCGCGATTCTTCAGGGAGAACCCGCCCGTTCATAACCTTCATTTCCACAGCGACTTACAGCGACGACTCTGCCGCACGGCGAGGGAAACCCCGAAAAGACTCTTCGCCCATCGGACTTCGGTCTGCGTTTCCTGGCGGCGACCTGTCACTCACATCGCAACCGCCAAATCGGCTCGGCCTCTTGACAAACGGACAGAATTAGTCTATATTAAGTTCATCACTTGGGGGATGGATCCTTACAGCCGTATGGGTTGCCGCCTTCGGCCTCCACATTGGAAACCCGGAAGCCCGCGTCAACCGGCAGACACCGACCGTCAAGGTGGTTTGCAAAAGAAAACCGCGCAGAAACTGCGCAGAGTTGTGAGGAGGAAACAGATGAAGAGAGCCTTGTTGATTGTGGGGTTGAGCCTTGTCGCAATGAGCTCTGCCCAAGCGGATCTCACCTGGTACATCTACGATGGTCACCAGTATGCGTTGACCGAAACGAGGGGCAATTGGGATCAAGTCCGAGCGGAAGCGCAGGGCCTAGGCTTCGACCTGGTCAAGATCGAAGACGCGGCGGAGAACAACTGGCTGGCCCAGACGTTCCACGGCGCCGACCCCGGTGGTCCGTATCCGACCCCAGACAACATTCCTCAGTATTGGATTGGCCTCTACCAGCCTGAAGGCTCCGCAGAGCCCGCCGCAGAATGGACGTGGGTCGACGGCACCCCTCTCAGTGGGTTCAACGCATGGGGCTACAATCAGCCCAACAACATCAACGGCGGGGCCGAGTGCGACTGGGGAACGCTATGGGGTTGGGGCAATTACCTTGGCACCCAGACCTACGGCCAATGGAACGATGCCTCCTATGTACATAATTGGCAAGGCATCATTGAAGCACCGCTCACCGTGCCGGTACCCGGCGCCCTGCTGCTGGTCGGAGTCGGAACGGGCCTGGCGTCGTGGCTGAGAAGGAGATCCCTCCTCGGCTAAGCCCGATCGGAGCAGACTGCCTCTGCGACAACAACAGCACCATGCGGTTCGGCATGGTGCTGTTTCTTTTGTGTCATCGCCAGACAACGATCTCTTCCAGGGGACGCCTTGCCGAGACTGGGACAGCGAACTCCTCCAAGGGTTTGCCCACAGCGATCAACAGAACGATCGTTTCCTCGGGCGTTATGCCCAGAACACGTCTGGACAACCTGTCCACCGTTGGTTCCTTGCTCCAGTTGAGACAACAGGACACGAGACCCTGCGAATGCAGAGCATAGACCAAGGTCATCGCGAACATCCCGCCGTCGATCCAGCACTGATACCGTTCCGCAGCAGACTGGAAACACGCGAGATTGGAGGTCACGACAAGAAGCCTCTGCACCTCCTCGGCGAAACCGTTGGCGGATCGGCTGGCATCCAGGGTCTGTCGAATTGCACGTGAATCGCGAACGATGTAAACGCGGCAAGACTGTCGATTGCACACCGAAGGCGTAAGCTGGGCGATCCGAACCGCCTCGACGAGTTCCTCATCCCGAGGAGGCTCGTGCGAGAACTGGCGAACGCTTCGGCGTACACGACAGAACTCCCGAAACTGCCCACGGATTCCGGCGTACAGTTCGTCCCGTGTCATTCTGTCGATGCCCCCACGAGCTGACGGATCCGAGGGGACGTCCAGCGTCCGGACGAGATCGTCCAATTCCAGTGTCAGCCGTTCGTCGCCGGGATTCGCTCGCTGGCAGGCCTGCAATACCCCGATGGCGACCTGCCAGGTTCGATCGATTCCATATCGTGCAGCATACTCCCGCAACAGGCGCAAAAGCACTACGATTCGGTCACTTCCGACGTCCGGCTTGGCCCAGGACCATGCGAGTCCCTTTTCGATCGCATGGCAGTGCAGCACGATTAACGCCCGCAGTTTCTCCTTCGTGTCTGCCGTTCTCACGGCGGCAGAGTGCCTGCACATGCGACGGAAGTCATACAGGAAACCACAAAACAAGACCGCCGTCCGTTTTGCGCGTCGCAGGAAATCAGGAACCATGGAATTTGACATTCAAACCCGCGTCCCCCAGTCAGCGTGCTGCCGCCCCGAACGCAATATCTGCGTCACGCGCCGCCAGTGATGTGCGTAAGAACTGGAGCGAGGCCGAACGAGCCGATTCAAGCTCAGCCGACGCGTGATCCAGATCCTCCCGTTTGGAGGCCATCCCGACGAATTCCTCCACATCCACACGATCGACCGAGCGATGCACAAGCCTCAGCCGCCGCAAGAGATCGGTGATTTTCGCACCGCTGTAACCGGTAGTGACGGCGGCAAATGGCCTCCCGAAGTGGAGCGCAAATGCGAGACCATGAAAGAGATTCGTCACCACGAAGGAGGCGTTCCTGAGGATCGACAGCCACTCCGTCGGTTCAGGATCGAGAATACTCTCGTCGGCAGCGGAATCGAACTGGAACATCGAGACGCTCCGAAGCCCCAGAGCGAGCGAGACCATTTTCAGCCGTACACGATCACGGACGGAAAGAGTTCCACAAACGACCATGTATGGCGAGGCTGGAACCCTGCAGCTCGCGGGAGCCTCCAACTGGCCGAAGTCATGCAGAAAGATCGGATCCAGGACCAGATCACAGATCCGTCCCGTCGTCTCCAAGATCAGACGCTGCGTGTTCTCGTCTCTGACGCTCAGCGCATCGTAGCGGCTCAAGAAGGAGGAGACCTTGACGGCGTAACGACCGAACGAATCCATCGCCCCGCAACTCGGCGCATACGCGATTTTACGAACCCCATCCCGAGCGTGGGCAAGGAAGAACGCGGAATCATGTTTGCGGTACGTCCAGGGTTTTCCCCAACACCAAATCTGATCGCTGCCGCTGATCAGAGCATCAACTGTCGCGTCCATCCCCGCGATGTCCAAGCCGGAACGAATGCGCCTCTTGGACAAGGGCAACTCCCGACGGACGAACCGCTGGATGCGGAGAATTCGCCGCATCTCCGGCATCCAAGGTCTCGTTCGCACAGCCGCCCACAGATAGTGGGTGGTCGCACGCCACGGTCGATAATCGAGGATCTGCGGGTCATGCCCCAGGTCTCGCACTGCGTGCGAGAGCGCATAGGCCTGGAGCACCGCGCCGTAGTTCGGAACATGATGAAAGGTGAGAATGCCGACGCGCATGTCCCTGACGCACACGGAATTCGGAGGCGATCACGCAATTCGCAAACGAACTCGCATCCGTTCCGGCAGGCGAGCAGCCAGGCCCGTCGCCGCCACGGTCCAATACAAGAGGCTTCTTCCGAACCAGGGCTCACTCCAGAAGCTCTCTCGAAAACACACTTGAGCCTCCCGTTTTCGGCCGTAGCGCAGATGTTCCACACCCTGAGCATAGGCCAAACGCCCGAGGATCCGCCGACGTGTTCCCGGTGCCAGGTCCGGATCCGCCTGCAACGCCCGATTCACGACCGATTGCAGATCTTCGATCGTCGACCGGGAGGCCCTGGCTCCGTTGAAGGGCTCCCAAGTGTAGTCCGTCAGCACGGCAGGAATGTGAACCAAGGAGAACCTTCTGGCGATGCGAATCCACATATCCCAGTCCTGCGCACGGCGCAGAGGCTCGTGAAACAGTCCGCACACGTCAAAACACTCCCGCCGGCACACGACTGTCGAGGTCAGAGTAAAATAATGGAGCAGAATTCTTGAGTAGGCATTCCCCACAACATGTCTGCACCGTTCGACACGCACCAGCCGCCCGTCGGCAGTGACGGATCGGTAGTCCGAATAGAAGAGGCCCGCGTCGGGATGCGCTTCGACGGCCTCCTCGGTTCGGGCCAGTTTATCGGGATACCAGAGATCGTCGGAATCCAGGAACGCGACGTACTGACCGCAGCTCTCCCCAATTGCGCGATTGCGAGCGGCTGCGGAGCCCTGATTGGATTGCCGTAAATAGCGGATTCGTTCCCGGTAGGGTCGAAGGGCCGCCTCCGTGCCGTCGGTCGAGCCGTCGTCGACCACGATGATCTCGAGATCCTGACAGGTCTGCGCCAGCACGCTTTCGACCGCCCGTGCGACGAAGCCCTCGCGGTTATACGTCGGGATGATGACGCTGTATTTCGCCATTCGGCCCCGCCTTCACGCCGAACCAGCTCCCCTGGAGACGTCCAATGGATCCACCGCATAGACGCCGCACCCGGCCTCCTCCTGCATTCCATTCCTGTGAAGTCGGCATCTGCAGCGGCACACTCTGGCGGCATACTTGCCCAGCGAGACAGCTTGAAGCAGAGTCCCTTCCACCGGCCCGAGCGTCCCCTTCTCCTGCAATTGCCGGAATACGTGCAATTCCGCCCTCTCGGTCTTCCACAGATCGCGACTGAGGCCGGACTCGCCATACGGCGCGTTGTATCGATATCCCAGGGGCAACTCGATGCGAACCACGTGAAGCCCGCTTAACACCATCTCCAGAAGCAGCAGGCGATCCTCCGCATAATACCTCGCCGGGTCGAACCGGTGTTTCAATTCCCTCCGCAACATCAACGACGACGGCCACAACAGGCAGGAGAACAGCTTCAGTCTCCACGCGGAAATCGCAACGCAGGGACACTGCGTCACCAGGGGTCGCATTGGCTCCTGACCACGCAGGTAGACGATGCGATGGGCAGAAGCGACACAGTGGGGGTGTTCGGCCATCCAACGGGATTGAATCTCGAGCTTCTGGGGATGCCAGGAATCGTCGGCGTCCAGAAATGCGATGTGATCCCCCGAAGCCAGATCCCAGCCGGCGTTGCGGGCCGCGGCCGGTCCCCGATTGGCGGGCAGCCGCACAACCTCGATCCGCACGGCCCCGCCGCCATTTCGAAACGCCTCCGCGCACGCCGCCGTTCGGTCCTCGCTGTGATCGTCCACGACGATGATCTCGCGAGGAGGCGACGTCTGGGCGAGAACCGAGGAGATCGCCCGATGGAGCGTATCCTGAGCGTTGTAGGCTGGAATGACGACGGTGACACCCACACATCACCCCGTGCAAAAGCGTTAGGAGCGATTCGGATCGCCCGGGCGAAGCGAACGCGAGACGCCACCGGTGGCAACAGCCTGGCCTGGCTCCACAGCATCAGGACCGACGCAGGATCGGCACAGAAGCTGCCTCACCCTGCTGACCAGCCGGTTGCAGAAGAAACCCGCGGACACGCCCATCCCGTTGCGGTGGAAGGCCCGCGCGATCTCGCGATTGCCCTGAACGATCCCTCGGATCGTGTTGGCTCGGCCGCCCGCCCGCATGCGAACGAGGGGCCTGGGAACGTACCGCACGCGGATCCCGTTCTTCTCGATGAAGCGGAGCATCAGCTCGAAGTCGCCTGCGATCCGATAGGCGGGGTCGAATCCTCCGAGCGTCCGGTACAAGGACGTCCTGCAGAAGAACGTCGGATGAGGCGGCGACCACCCCCGCCGGAACGCACGAGGCCGATAGGCCCCCGCCCGCCAATAGCGGACGATCCGATCGGCGTCGCAACGTCCCACGTAGACGAGGTCTCCGTATACGCCGTCCGTGTCGCCCGATCGCATCGCGGTTCTGCGAAGGTCAGGCCGATTCCGCCAAGGCAGCAACTCCAAGCTATCGGCAAGACCGGCGCAGCACGAATCGTAACGTCTCAACAGAATGTCGGAGAACCTGTCGGTTCCACATCCGAGATCCAAGAACCGGTGCGCGGGATTGTCAGCCATCTATGGTCCAAGCAGTACTTTAATTCCATCGATCTGCATCCACCCATTAAAGTGTGCATTACCCCTGGGCGACCAATCAACGGGCGCGACTTGGTTGTTCTGGAAGATACTGAGCACTCCTCGTCTCTCCTGCGTGGAGACAATCGCTGCACATATTCGTCCCACGGTTACTCTTCTATGGCCGCAAGCAGTTCGACGTACCGGATGCACGCTTTCTCCAGGCTATATTTCTCTCGGATGGCTCGCTGCCCATTCATTCCCATTGTCTGAAGCCCTCTGCGGTTCGCGGCAAGTTCCCGAAGATGATGGATCAGACTATCCTTGTCGCCGGGCCCCACCCAGACACCACATTCTTGCTCGACGATAATTCTTGCGATTTCGCACTCCTTCGGCACAACTGCAACTACCGGTACCGCAGCCGCCATGAGACCAAAGGCCTTGGATGGAACGGACAACCCCACTTGCTGTTCCAGCAGCGACACGAGTCCGATATCCGCCAAAGCCAACAGGTGGCCCAGATCCTCCCGCGCAACGTACGTGTGGAAGCGGCAATTCGCCAGACCATTCCGCCGCGCATAGTCCATCGCCCATTTCTTCTTGTGTCCTTCGCCGGCAAACAGGAATACGATGTTGTCAGTGTCCTTCATGCCCTCAGCAGCCGCCATGATCGTCTCAATATCGTGGAAGCGCCCCATGTTTCCGAAATACCCAACTACGACCTTATTACTCACATTGAACTTCTGCGCAAATCCATTGCTTGAGGAGGAGGCCGCTGTAATGGCGGCATCATCGCACCATACGTGAACGCGCTGAAGCCGACCGTTGACGTCGCGGCCCATCTTTGCGGTCTTCTGACGGATTACATCTTCCATGCATCTTCCAATCACAATGATGCTGGAAGCATGATCGTAAACGAACAGATTCAGACGATCCCAGACCCGACACAGCAAAGCTTTCTCCTTCAACAGACCCAGCCGAACTGCTGTATCGGGATACACATCGAAGATCAGGTACAGGAACGGCGGGCCCAAGCGAAGAACCCGCAGGACTGCGCAAACCACAGCCAGAAAAGGGGGATTGGTCAGAACCAGAATTGGTCGCTTGCACCTATGAAACAGAAAGTGCAGAAACACAGACATGGTAAACGTAACTTGGTTGACAATTCGCCCCAGAAGACTCAACTTCGGAAACCGCGTCCCCCAGACCCGCCGGATGCGAATCCCCTCATGTTCCATTCGCGAAGGGACCTTGCTCTCTCGCCCCAGGACCGTCGGCGGCCCGCACAGCACTTCCACATCGATACCACATGACGCCATCTGCTCCGCCAGTTCCGTAAGCGTCTGACCAGTTGAAACCAGCTCAGGATAGAAGAGTTGACATAGGATTAGAATCTGTCCATTCGCCCACCGCTTCGCAAGCACACCTTCAGAATACGGTTGAAATCCCTGGGAATGATAGACCATAGAACCCCGACGCAATCTCACAATGCACGCCTGTACTTTGTTTGTGTCCGAGCCGCACGTTGAGATCAACATACGACAGACGCTTCGTCAAAAGCGTTTCGCGAAACAAAACACGCTGTAACGACAGACTGCGAAATCTCGCGATCTTCACGATCGCCTGGCAAGCACAAAAGAATGGGGTCTGTTGTTGCTCTTCGTCACAAACGTCAATACTTCGATGTCCGTGAAACCGAATCGAGGCAGAGTATCATATAAGTACTCCATTTGATAGTAGACTCCGCCCATAATCGGACCGACGACACCCTTCAACATGAGGTATCGCATCACCGCCGTCCGTGCTCGCGATATCCGCCGTAATCCCCTATAGATCGCCCCGAAGCCCTTTGACGCTATTGGCCATCTATAGATCGGAAGATGAATCATCATGCTGCCCCCAGGCTGCAAGACACGAGAGACTTCAGAGAAGTTCTGCTCGGCCACCTCCAACGAATCAAAGTGTTGAAAAACGTGCGTCGAGAACACAGCAGACAGAGAACAGTCCGATACGGGCAGTTCCTTGCCACTTGTCACGTGAAATGTGACCGCGGGGTCAGTGATCTCGTTGCGTGCATAGGCAACCATCGATTCCGAAACGTCCAGGGCGTGAATGCGTGAAAAGGACTTGGCGAGATGCTTGGTGATTCGGCCCGCGCCGCAGCCAATCTCAAGACACGCGTCCAAATCGACACCATACCTCTTCCACCGAGTCAAGAAGTCATTCCAATCGGACTCCCCCAGCTTGTAGAATTCCCCATTGGTCCACGCGTTGGGTCCATTTCTCCTCTTCCCGGCCCAACTAGCCACACCGAAGAGCGGATCCGTTCGGCCCCAGGTTTCCCATTCAGCCGTTGCCGCCACGGGTTTGCGCAAATCATACTCGGTCAGATCTTTCATGATAGGCTCCTCTTAACAAACATGCCGCCGTGGTGCTTACTGGCGATCACTGCCCCTCGTCCTGCGTACAATTCAGCAGTGATTGATACAAGCAACGGTGCTTCTCTACAGCGATAGATAGGCCAAAACGGTCTTCCACACGTTCCCTAGCCTTGGCCCCCATGACTGCGCGTTTGCTGGGATCTCTCAACAGGCTGACCACATATTCAGCTATAGATCGATAATCGCCCACGTTGACGATATACCCGGATTGGCCATGGACGATCTGGCAGGATACGTCGCCGACACGGGTCGAAACGACAGGCTTCGCCATGGCCATCGCCTCGAGCGTAGCACGGGGGCCACCCTCCGCTTTGGACGTGAAGACAAACACATCCATCAGGGCCAAATAGATCGGGATCTCAGCCTGATTGACCGTCCCCACGAACCTGAACGCTTCTCCAATCCCCAACTGCCGAATCCTGTGCTTCAGACGAGCCGTGTATTCTCTCTGTGTACCGAGAAGCGCGCCTAGGACCAGAAACCTCACCCTGGGGAACTCCCGGATAACCCAATAAGCTGCCTCCACCAGCGTTTCATAATCCTTGACGGGATTCACGTTTCCGACCGTACCAACAACCAGATCATCGGGGCCGATACACAACCTGCGGCGTGCCTGCTCCACATGTTCCGGCAATGCCCCATCCGGCCGAAACACGTTCGTGTCAACACATTCCTGAATCAACTCTACCCTTTTGTCATGGCAGTCTTCGTCAAAGTGATGGTCACGTATCCCGTCAGAAATGATCACAATCCGATCAGACCATGCCAAGACAAGTCTCATCACGGCACGAGTCAGCCTGCGAGGAAAAAGACTACTCGAAAGGTGCCACACGATCTTGCAGCCACAGAGACGGGCAGCCACGGCGCCCTGCATGGACATCAGCCCGTGCAGATGCACGACGGCAATGGATTCCCTGCGAATGATCCGCCACAGCATCACGACGTTCGCTGGGAAACGCAGAACCCAAAGAACGTTGGCGGCGCAATGTCGCAGGCCCCGTGGGCCCGACAACATACACTCATAGACGGAAAAGCCCTTCTCACGCAGGTGCTTCTGGAAATCGCCGCCACACGGCATAACCACGACGGACCGCCACCCCTCCTTCTGGAGGGCATCCGCGATAGCCAGACTGCGTACGAGCGGCCCCCCCGTCCGCGCATCCAGGAATACTTGGAGTATCGTTTTCACAGCCGATTACACAAGTCCCCCAAGATGCCACGGGCCTGTTCCTGTGCGGCCTGCAGGGGTAAGCGGGCTCTGAATACGTTCGGATCCGAGATCAATCGACCCACTCGTACGGCCAGTACTTCTGATTGTATTTCTTCCAGACTGAGGAATGCCTCTTCGGTGAGGCCGAGCGCACCGTGCAAATATCGGCACTTCTCGTGATACCCTAGAACAAGAATGGGCAAACCACAGAGATAGGCAAATAGGGATGCATGCAACCGCATCCCCATGAAGAAATCGCAGCGGCCGACTTCCTGGAGCCTTGACACGGGATTGGGATCATACGGAACGACCTCCGCACGGCCGGGCGATCCGACATCCCGGCACAGGGACTTGGTGAAATCGGTGTCGTGATCTTTGTCGCCGCCCTTGAATACGAAAAGCTTCACCGTCAAATCCCTATGGATATCAAGACATTTGGCAATCGCCTCTGCAAAATGACGCCGTAGAATATGATCGCCCCGAGGATCATTCCTGAATATCTCGTAGTAGGGCAGAACGGAAAGCCCAAGTATCCTGGCATGACAGCGATGTTGCTGGCGACCCAAGTTCTCATCAACCAGAAGAGCGGACAGGTCAAATCCGCCGACCACCTCACTCCTCAGCCCCCATCTTCGGGCAAGCAGCAGTCCTGCAGGATCTCGCAGACTAAGGTGGTCAGCCACGCCGACGGCGCACTTGGCCAAATACTCAGCCCACGCACTATGGAAGGGTCCCAATCCGATGCCAACGAGGAAGACCCTCTTGCCCATGGCATGCGCCATTCGAAAGAGTACGAGTTGTCGAACCAGCATTTTAAACCATTTCCACTGGTTGCCGGGATAGTGAAAAATGGCGGTACCGCCCCCCCAGATAATCGCGTCACAACCGCGAAGAGTGCGTAGCACCTCGCGGGGCTTGCGGCGTATGAAGATCACCCGGTCGCGACTGCTTTCCGGCACGCACATCGGTCCACTGGCCGCGATCCTGATGCGTATGTCAGGGCAACAGGAATGAATCCCCTTGATCAGGCTATAGGACATGGCATCATCGCCAGTGTTTCCCATGCCATAATACCCAATGATGAGGATCTCTCTCAATTGAGCACTCATCCGACCCTGTGTGGTGTCATCCCGCGACATTCTGACGTCACCTTCCAAGATCGCCAGTAACTCCCGTCGAGGAGCCGCACCAGGCGCATACGAAACTGGGCGATTCTATGCCGCGTACCCGAGATGCCGTTATGGCGCATGAACCGCGGGATCTCCTCACACCACAGATCTCTACGGCACGAGGTTTTCGCCTCGTCGTGATACCGGATTGCGCCTACCAATCCATTCGTAGTGATCACTTTGCCTCCCGACATCAGTATGCGGTAGTATAGATCATGATCCATGATCGCATGGAAGTCTCGGCGTAATCCGCCAACCCGCTCGTATGCATTCCGCGTAAAGAACGTGGCTTGCTGCCCGACAGGGAACACCCAGTGCTTAGTCGAGAATGCCGCCCGGCATGGGGGAACACTAATGCGATGGATACGCCCGCTGGCATCACAGAAAGCCTGCGCTCCTGCGATCAAATCGGCTTGCGGCCATGCAATCCATGTCTGTTCGATCCGGTTCAGAGCCCCCGGGAAAAGCAGATCATCGGAATTGATCCAATTCACTAGAGCGCCCGTCGCGTGAGCGATGCCCTTGTTGATTGCTTCGGACTGGCCGGAGTCCTTCTCGCTGACCCAGTAGGCCAGATGACGCTCGTATCGCCTGATGATCTCCACACTACCATCGGTGCTACCACCATCGATGATGATGTACTCAAGATTGGGGTAGCCCTGATTAAGAATCGACTCGATCGTCTCCGGCAGGTACCTGGCTTGATTGTAGGATGGAGTGACAATACTGATGCGAGGCTTATTCACAATGCAATTCCCCTGTTTGACCCTCTTCGCGTTCCCCTTCGGCGAGCATGCCTACAGAATCGGCACGGGAAGCCCTTGACAGGACCCACAGACTTCCGTACAGCACGGCGGGCGCCTCGTAGCCCAATCCGAGAAAATGCGAACTCGCCACGAACATCAGAGACAGACAGATGATCGAAGCGCCACCCAAAAGCGCAACGGAACGTAACGACGCCTCGTCGCATCCTGACCAGAGCGATCTGGCATTTTGCAGAACGCCGAACGGGACATAGAAACCGTACACAAGAAGACCGATCAATCCCATTTGCGACAAATAGGTGACATACCCTAGATGATTAAAGGCGACCTCCTTTGAGGGATCGTCCAAGCGCCTCTCCGTTTGGAAGAAGTACAACCCTCGCCCGAAGAGCAAAGTGCCGTCCGCCCAACTCGCCATCTCGGCATTGAACGCTCTTTCTCGCGTGCCCATGTGCACGTTTGCCTGGTCTTGATCAAATAGGCGTTCTATTCTGTCGGTGGCAATGGAGAGAACACTCAACCCAGGCATGATCCGTTCGCATACCCACGCCAGTGTGAACACCGTGAGAACACCAATGACACCCACTCTCAGAAGGGCCGCAATCGCTCTCCTTCTCATGAAAAGGAACGCAAGGCCGGGGACGGCACATGCGGTGGCCATCCATAGGGACCGCGTTTGATTGAGGAAAAGGCTTGCTGCGAACAACAAGCCTACGGCAACATAAAACACGGTCTGCAGCATGCCTCGCGGCCTGACAGCGAGGACGCCAGTCACAAGAAACGCTGAAGGCATACATCCGGCCCAGAACCCGATGGTGCGCATTCTCTCATAACTCGCCAGATTCAGCGATTTCGTCTGCCAAAGGCTCGCTGCAAACAAAAGATGTTGCAGAGCGGCCAGTACGGCCCCGGCCAACAATGCCATAACCAGTTTCCTGCCCCGATCTGCAGAGTCAACCATATTGGCTCCGAGGAAGAAACAGATGGGAAACTGTATCGCCCATCGGCAGGCCCGAAGTGTCTCGTATGTCCCCCCCAACTTCCAGAGGCTCTGAACAGCACTAAAGACCAACACGAAGAACATAGCCATCACGATTTGCGGAATGTGAACGGCCTTCCTATGGCCAATCGTATCGAGGAAGAACGCCACAAAAGCCACGAAGAGACACGCATCGCCCAGATTAAAATAGGGACCCAAACCCGGCAGACGAGTCTGATTGAACCTGTCGACATGCCCCGCAGTCAGCAGCAGAACAGAAAAGAGAAATGCTGCATAAGGCCGGAAAAGTGCCAGCCCAATCCCCAGCAGCAATACAAGGTAGATGGTGAATTGGGGATAGCTTTCAGATTCCATATCGAGCTGCTTCGTGCCTATTATGTGATCGCGTCAATCGTGAAAAGCACCGTCGGCACACCTGTGGTCACTTTCTGTCACCGCCCAATGACCGTATGGGCCGCGCAGGTATTCCCGCGACAAGCGTATCAGGGGGAACATCCCGCGTGACAACCGACCCTGCCGCGACTATGGACCTAGCTCCAACGGTCACCCCCTTGAGAACAGTGACATCCGAACACAACCAGACATCCTCGCAGAGCCGAACCGGCGCAGTGAGAATCGTCTCTCTTTTGCCTATCCTCCGATCGGCGGCGGAAAGGGAGTGGAAGTCAGTATCATATATCTTGACTGACGCACCAATACTGACGTGATCCTCAACGATGATCTCCTGAGAACAGAAGAGGATCGCCCCAGAGATTCCGACATGGTTACCGATAATCAGTTTGGCCCCTGGCCGGTTAGCAACCAATACCGTAGCATGGGAGAGTCCCGCCAAGTTCTCCTTTGTGCGATTTGCCACGGACACATGGTCTCCGATTGCGATGGTTGCATCCGGATGCCGCCTGCAAATAGGGAGACTGGACATCCGCAGACAGTGCCCTACGGTCGCACCATGGAATTGCAGATAAGTGCGCGCCACTCGACTCATCATAGCTGCTCGCGTACTTCGCAGCAGATTGCTCAGACGTCTGATGGGCAGGACCGACATTATGACACCGGAACGGATGACGAGTTGCCCTCGTACAACATCTTCATCTCCCATCTCATCGTCACGGGAGTCCTATGGCCACAGGTTCCTCGGCAGGCTGTACCTTCACCGCAATGAGATTCTCCCCGTGAAAATGTGCTATGGTCTCGTCAATGGCCCCCCCGATGCTGCCGTTCTCACGCAGGTGGCAGACAGAATAGCCGCGTTCTTTCAGATAGTTCACTATATCCGCGGCCCGGTAACCGAATCCTTCTGTGTTCACATCGGCGATCTCGAATACAATCGTCGGCGAGCACGGACCTTGGAGCAAATGGCATGCACCCCGCAATGCCAGGAGTTCCGCCCCTTCGATATCCATTTTGATCAGATCCACGCGACCAATCCCATGCTCACTGACATATTTGTCCAACGTTACGGTTCGCACCTCCTCGTGACCTATGACGCGTGCGTTTCGGGCCCATTGCTGAGTCCCCAAAGATGCATACACCTCCCCGCCGGGAGCGTATTTCGAGAGTCTGGCGGTACCCGCTGTGTCAGAGACTGCGGCTCTGTTCAACCTGCATATACAGTGCAGATCGTTGAGTCCCACATTGAATTGTAGTTCAGCATGCATTCGCTCGCTCGGCTCAAAACTGTGCACGCTCCCGGTGGGGCCCACACGCGTGGCGCCGAGCAATGAGTATTGGCCAAGGTTCGCGCCGAGATCGAAGAATACCATGCCCGGCTGCAAGAATCGCTCGACGAATTTCCATGTAGAGGTCTCGGAACAGCCTTGGACGTATATACCCTCTCCGATCACGTCGTGGGGATACACGCGGACTCTCAGATTTCTCCCCAAACGGGTAATCACTGCTTGATCCGGAGCGTTGCGTTTCAGATATCTCCATTTGATCGCTCGGGGATGCAGGGTGTGAGTCATGCGCCTTTTCAGGGAATCCCAACATCTCTGCAACGTCACTGGCATAAATCCTCCGATTGTCCTCTGCGCCTCTTGACCCTAGGCACCGCAGACGTCATACCCGTCCACAATATACTGAACACACACTCTTTTCTCCCGCGGACAACGCAACCGATGAGGACGCATCATCGCTCAACACGCAGACATGCCGCTGGTCCTGACGGCGCGTGCCGGAACACCCACGACGACGGAGTCCATCGGCATACTGTCTTTTACCACAGCATTCGCCCCCACGATCGTATTGCTCCCTATCGTAATATCACCCAGAATCTTCGCGCCGGCACAGATCGTCACTTGATCCCCGATGACCGGATACCGGTGCTCGGGGTCTTTCGGGTAGTTCTCACCGATTGTCACTCCCTGGAGGATGGTGCAATTGGATCCGATCACGGCTCGGTGCCCAATGACCACACCCACCGGATGCGCCAACACAAATCCGGGGCCAATGGTGGCCCCGGGCGAAATCTCAGCGCCGGTTTTCGACCAAGTGCGGACCATGATCACCGTAGATAGTGCAGTCAATCTCGTACCGTGGAGACAATTGGCGATTCGATACCACACGGCCGCCCTGAAGCCTAACTTCCGGAAGTAATACGAAGCGAATCCCGTGATCGTGAAAACCTTACCCGCAGCCCGCTCATAATCATTGCTGAGTGTTCTGAACAGTGACACGACATTCTCTCCAGATGGCCTTCTCGCGGACAATCAGATATACGGCACTCAGCAGCATGCTGACTACGGTGGCTATGCAGATCGCGCTGACGGTTACCCTCGTCATTAGACCGATCGCCACCGTGATCAAAATGACATTCGTGACTGACTGAACAAGGTTGGCGATCAGAATGTCGCCGACATGCCCCCTTCCCATTAGGCCATGGAAGGCCGGTACAGCCAGCAGATGAAAATACGTGCCCAGCAACATGATCCGGAACGCAGCCGAAATAATGGGGCTGTATTTCTCTCTCAGCCACATATGCAATAAGTAGGGTGCACCGAGCATCAGAATCGCATAGACGAGCAAGCCAATGCTCAAAATGAGCTTCACACTCCGCCGTCTCAATCCCGCAACTCGATCCAGGCCGCTGAGGGAGACATCCGCACTGGCACGACTGATCTCCGGCATCAAAGCCCTGAATCCTGCTTCAAAGAGCCCTCGGACCTGCATGCTCCCGGTAAAAGCGATATCGTAGAAAGGAACTGAAGCAATTCCCGCATACCGCGTAAGAATCAGCTTGTTGAATGGGTTGAACAGCATGGCAATGACGGAGCCACCGAACAATGTGCCTCCGAACCGCAGCAATCGTGTGCCACATTCCGCACTGATATTGTTGAGACGCAGAAATCGGATAGGAGCAATCTGGCGAACGCACATAACACTTATCGCATGCACGATCACATAGGAGATCGTGTTTCCAATCAGCAGTCCCTCAATCCCCCAACCACGATACAGCAGCCACCCCGCCATCATCACCGCAATCACCCGACCGAGCAACTGAACGTAATTGGCCAAGTCCATTCGGCCCAAGCCTGATAATGTCGCGTTCAGAGCATGCACAATTAAGACGTAGACACTGAAACACCCGACGTAGGGCAACAACCAGAGCACGGTGCGGATATTCTCTTCGGACAAGTCGAAGAGCCCAACGATACTTGTGCGAAACATGATGATTACGCTGAGGACTACAGTGCCGCTGATAGCGAGCATCACTGTAGCAGAAGCAACGTATTGCTGTACGCCTGCGTAGTTGCCCCGCCCATGCTCTTCCGCAACGAGTTTCATCACAGCTTGGCTTACACCAAGATTCCCAAGCTGTGCGAAAGTCAGAACTGTGGCCAAAACCAGCCAGACACCATATTGTTCGTAGCCAAGAAAATGTAGATAGAGCGGATAGCTTACGGCAACAACACCCGTGCTGATCACCATCGTTGCCACGCCCGAGATCATGTTGATCCGGAGTTGGCTGGAAAACAGCTTTCTGATCACAATGCTCTTTGTATCGAATTGACATTCATTGGCATTTTGGATGGACTCCGTCCCCGTCGGTTGCAGGAACCGATCCGAGGACCTTTAGTCAGGACCAAGAGGAGTCATTACTCAAGGACTCCTCCGTGTTCCCGCCTGGCACTCCTGCGGAGGACCGATCCGCATATACTTCACGGCCCACTGGCGAAATCCGCTGTTATCTCCTCTATCCTCGATTCGCAATGAGCGACGAATCCCGGCTATCGCCCTTGGTCATCGTGTCCCCGCCAAGGTTGCGGTCTTCGCGACCGGAATCGAGCAATTCTGCCTCGCGCCGTGCATACTCGACGTAATACTCTCGGGCGAAGACGAGAAAAACAACGCACACCAACGCGACAATGCCTGCAAGGGCAGACTTGCGTGCGATCCCCTTAGGCTTGCGGATCTCCGGAGGAATCGCCCTATCCAGAACCTGGATCGTCGGCATACTCTTGGCCTCTTCGATCTTGGCGAGTTCCAGCTCCCGCATCAGCAATTCGTAGAGCATTTCCTGGACACTCACCTCACGACTGGTAAGACTCTCCACCCGGCTGAGTGTCTGCTCTACCTCCTTGAGCCGAGTCTCCAGAAATATCCGTTTGTTCGTCGCTTGCCCTACGGAGAGTTTCTTGTTTTGCCTATCCAGCTCCTCCACATACGCATTGGCCATAGCTGCCGCCCGATTCGGATCGGCATCCTCCACAGTCACAAAAAGTATCCCTTCATTGGAGGAGTTGATGTTCGTATTCTTGCGAAGCTTGCGCACGGTCTTATAACGGTTCGGTTTCTCATACACACGAATGAGGTCGAACCGATCGATAATGGCATCTTCAACTGCACGGCTGCCTAGGATTCCGATGTACATATCCATTGTGCTGCTTACGTCCATAACCTGCCGAAGCAGCGAGGCACCGCCACCGCCCAGCGCACCCAGCCCAAGGCTAAACTGCCCTCCATCGTCGGGGGGAGGCACGACAGACGTCTCAGCAACGTGACTCGACGGCCACAGATACGTGACTGTCCCCGTGGTCCCTGCGGCAAATGCACATATGAACAGCACTATCCAGCGATACTTCAAAACGATGCGGATGTGATCGAAAACACTCGGCTCTCTCAGTGTACGGCCTCCGCTTGCGACAATTCCGTTCCTTGATTCGAAATCTCCTCGCGTCATAGGTGGAAACCTCTCTTGGATCGGATTATATCGCGAACACCACGCCGGCGGCGACGGCGATTTGGAAGATAATCTGGGTGATGTCCTTGGTCAATCGGAGATTGAGATACTTGTCGACCTTGCGGGGCACCACGACCGTGTCTCCCGGCTCCATCCGATGGCTCAGGAAGCCGCCGAAGAACCAGGAGTTGTTCTGCGAATCCCAGAACAGGAGCTTGCCGCGATTGCCCTGCTCCATGCTGATGACCGTGCCGTCGGCCTTGATCACGCTGACCTGCTTCTTGTCGGCCTCTTTGGTCATGCCGCCGACGCGTCCGAGGTAGTAGCTGACCGTGCCGTTTTCCTCGTAGAGCAGCGAGGTGGGATTGAAGACTTCGCCCACGACGTGAACCACGCCGGGAGTCTGGGGGACCGTCAGCTTGTCGCCATCCTCCAGCTCCATGTCGTATCGCGAGCCCTTGAATTCCTCTGGAACGCCCAGTCGCACGACGACGCGTCCGGTGATCTCGGCGGTACGAAGCCTGGCCAGAAGGGCCTTCTTCGTCTCCAAAGCCACCTGCTCGATCTTGGCGCTGTCGGCGTCCAGGGATGCGCTCATCTGCTCCTGGGCGCTCGACAGCATGGACTCCTCGATCTGGCGAATCAAGTCGTCCAGGCGGCGCCGCTGGATCGCTCTGGCGCTCTGGCGGGTGAAGACCGCGCCCTTGAGGTAGGCCTGGTCGGTATACCCGCCCGCCCGTTCGATCAGCGAGCTGAGGGTCTCGCCTTTTCGAATCGGGTATCTGCCGGGGAAGCGCACTTCGCCGTCGATCACGGCGTTCGCGTCGAACACGAGGTCGGGGATCGGGCGTACGACAACGTGGTCGTAATCGCGGAGCAGGACGTTGTGTTCGGGGTCGCCGGCCAGCGCCTTCTCCAGGTCGATGTCGATCTTTTCGGTGGCCATTCCCTCCTGGCTGATGTGCCGGCGGGTGATCTCGGACGTGCGGAGATACGCGTTCTTGTGAAGCCCTCCGGCCGCGTCGATCAGGTCGCCGACCCTCATGTCGGGAATCAGCCGATAGACGTTCGGATCGAAGACCATGCCCGAGATCGTCACTTTCCGCGAGGTCCGCTCATCCCATCGGAACACGCGAATCGCGTCATATTGGGCGAGTTCCAGATCCTGAGATTGGTCGCCGGCCAACAGCTTGCCCACGTTGAAGGGGATCACGACGGGATGCAGGTCCGGCGGGACCAGCCGTTCGATCTGGGCGTACTCGGTGTTCGGCTGAGGCAACAGCAGGTCGTAGGAGGTCAGCACGCCGCTGAGCCGCATGCCGGGCTTCCACTCGCGTTTGCCCGTCCGGACGACGTGCCCTTCCAGACGGATCATTCTCTCCTGCCAGGGGGGGACCGCGAAGACCTTCACGATGTCGCCATCCTGCAGGACCATCGCATTCGGATCGGACGGCGCTGCGCCGGCGTCCCCCCGCGAGAGGTCGAAATCCACGACGATCTGTCGCTCGTGGTTGTGGACTCGCTCGACCTGGACCCGCTGAAGCCATCCGGAGAACGCGACGCCGCCGGCCAGATCCAGCACCTGATGCAGAGTCATCGGGCCGGTCATTTCATAGATCGCCGGCCTCTTGACGTTGCCCGCGACTCCGACCACCGGTCCGATCAGCGGGATGAAGATCGTATCGGCGTCCTGAAGACGGACGTCCTGGCTCTTGTCGCCTCCCATCAGCAGATCGTACAGATCCAGCCAGATCGGCTCCTGGCCGCTTCGCGACAGGCGGATCTTGCGGAGCGTTCCGTTTCGCGACGGCCCGCCTGCGGCGAAGATCGCGTTGATCGCGGTCGAGAGCGAGCTGACGGTGTACGTCCCCGGGGCGGTCGCCTCGCCGACGACGAACACCTGGATCGTCCGCAGCCGATCCATCGCGATCGACATCTTGAAATCCGTGAATTTGCGGGACAGCTCGTGGCGAAGATAGCTCTCCAACTCGCCGAACTTCATGCCCCAGACCCGCAGGGCCCCCACCTCCGGCAGCACGATCTGCCCGCTGCGGTCCACCTGTAGCGTGTGTTGCGCGTCCACACGCCCCCACAGCGTCAGCGTGAAACCGTCGCCGGGACCGATCACATAGTCCGGTCCCACGGGCACATTCGTCACCGGAGCGAAGGTCGAAACCGGGGCGCCGAACATGTCGTAGCCGAACTGCTTGAGCTTGATCGACACGTCGTTGACATCCAGGGAGGCGTCCCGCGACAGCAGCAGTTCGATCCTCGAAGGCGTCTGAGGCGGCCTCGGTCGCGTGCGAAGGTCCGGCGGAGCGGCCTCGTTCGGTTCGGTGGATTCCGCCGATGCGGCGCCTGACCTGAGCCGCTCACGGGCCAGTTGCGCCAGCCGATCGCTGGACAGACCGCTCGAACCGCTCTGCGGCCGATTGCCGAGCCCTGGGACATCGAAGAGCGATTGGGCCGTCGCAGACCGCGTGCCCATGCCCCCGGACAGAACCAGCACTGCGACAACGAACCGAAGACCCAGCCCCGGCGATGGCAAGCAGGCTCTCATTGACACACTCCTTTGTGCTCTCACGAAAACGCCAGGAAGCCCAACCCGCTCCCAGACCTCCAATTGCCTATTGAGACAACAAAACCCCTCCATGCGACATCCGTCCGAACCATCGCTGTTGTCTGCGTTCACCCGATCGAACCGCGACTATCTTAGCGCGTACGGCCTCGATGTCAAGAGCATTTGCGGGTCTCATAAGAATGGGACTGTCGTTTGTGATGACAGCCTCTTGACCCGGCAGGGCAAGTGGTTTAGTCTCCAACCCACGGTCTGGAGTACCACGAGTCTAGTCACGAAATGGATTATGCAACGGATTGCATCGGCTCTCATCGTCATCGCGCTTGCGGCCCTGCCGTCGTCCGCTCTGGTTTCCACGAATGTCCCCCTGGGGCATTGGAGCTACGACGCGGTGGACAAGCTGGCCAACTACGGCCTGATCGACAGCGCCATGCTGACGATCAAACCCCTGTCGCGGGTCGAGATGGCCCGCCACGTCGGGCAGGCGATGCTGACTCTCGAACGAATGAACGACGCGCCCCCCCTGCTCCAGTCCATCGTGAATCGGCTCAAGCACGAGTACCAGGGCGAGTTGATCCTCATCGGACTGATCGAAGGCTGGCATGGGGAGTCCTTCGTCAAACCGCTGGAGGATCCGTACGTCGCCTATCTGCATGGGCGACGCACGCCGGACATCGAAAACGTCAGGGGCGATGAATTCCGGCAAGGGTCGAACTACCGCGCCGGATTCGCGACGCGAGGCGCGATGATGGACCGGTTCGCCTTCTACCTGCACCCCGAGTACGTCGATTCCTCGCAAACCGACGGCGAGGTCGAACTGATCGAAGGCTACGGCAAAGTCATGATCGGCCCGTTCGAAGCCCAAGCGGGGAAGGACTCTCTCTGGTGGGGACCGGGTCGTCACGGTTCCATGCTCATGAGCAACAACGCGCAGCCCCTCACGATGCTCAAGCTGACGAATCCGCAGCCCATTCAACTTCCCTGGATCTTCCGGGCCCTGGGTCCGGTTCGAGGCCAGTGGTTCCTGGCGCAATTGGAGGATGATCGGGACTTCCCGGAGGCCAGGCTCTCCGGCGTGCGGATCGCGGCCAAGCCTTCTCCGCTGGTGGAATTGGGACTGTCGAGGGTGATCCTGTTCGGCGGCCGCGGAGCACCGCGGGTCGATCTGTTCGACTACGGCAAGATGTTCCTGTCGCTCACGGAACAGGTTGAAAACAATCAGTTGGCGGGATTCGATGCGTCGTTGCTCATTCCGTTGTGGAAGAGCGCGCCGTTGCGGTCCGTTCGCCTCTATGCGGACCTCGCGGGCGAGGACGAGGCGGGCTGGATGCCGAGCAAATGGGGCGAAGTGTTCGGCGCGCAGTTCAACGACATTCTCAAGACAGGCAGGACCGACCTTCGCGTGGAGTACGCCAACAACCACGTGTCGGGTTTCGACGATCTGTTCTATACGCACAGCCTCTACACGTCAGGCTACACCTACAAAGGCAGGATCCTCGGACACCATATGGGCACCAATTCCTCGGATCTGTTCGTGCAGCTTTCCCACTATCTCACCGAGGATTTGGTCCTGGACCTGTCCTTCGACCGGCAGACCTCCAGCCTTGGCACGAACGCAGAAGCGTCTCGGAACCTCTACGAAGCCGGCTTGACTTTCTTCATGTCAAAGGCTTGGCGAATCGAAGCCGCCTATCGCTATGAAGACGCGGATTCGGCGGGCGAGAACGACAACCATATCATCCAGGTGGGATTGATCCGCAGGTTCTGAGGAATCGGCTCGCAGGCATCATCCGGCGATCGTCTTCCATCCCTGGTTCAATTCGTCCAGAAGACGGATGACGTCCTGAATCATGTTGGGATCGCGTTTGGCGTTGGCCCGGCCCAGATGGCGATTCATGAACAAGTACAGGCCGCGAAGATTCTGGGAGAGTTCGCCCCCGGCCTCCATGTCCAGCACGGCGTTCAACTCGCTGATGATGTCCTGGGCGCGGTTGATGTACTGCCCTTTGGCTGCGTAGTTCTGGGCCTCCAGTTCCTTGATGGCCAGTTTGAGGAACTTGATGGCGCCGTCGTACAACATCACGACCAGACGGCCCCTGCTCTGCGTCGTTACGGTCGCCTGCTGATATGCCTCCAGTGCCTTCATTCTCTTGTCTCCTGTAGCCTGCGCGTCCATACCGGGGCCCCGAACGCGCCGTGCGGCGTCCGGGCCCCGCCATCCGTGGCGGAAACGGCTTGCGGCGTCTGGTCCCTCCCCCGCGAGGAGGGGCCTGCCGCGACATCAACAGGGAGATGACTGACGCGTCCGGCGTCAGTCATCCCCCGTGATTGTCTTCACTTACCGGCCAGACCGATTACCTCAGCAGCGACAGGGCCATCTGCGGGATCGAGTTGGCCTGGGCCAGCATCGAGGTGCCTGCCTGCGCCAACACCTGGTTGCGGGTGAGGGTCGCCATTTCGGTCGCCACGTCGACGTCCGAAATGCGGGATTCTGCCTGGCTCAGGTTCTCCGCCTGAATGCCGAGCACCTGCCCGGTGCTTTCGAGACGGTTGATGTAGTATCCGAATTTCGCTCGGGCCGTGTCCTTGGCGACGATGGCGCTGTCCAGCGCGGTAATCGCCGCGCGGGCGCTGGCGGCCGTGGTGACCGCCAGGGCGCTGATGCCCAGACCGGCCTTGGTCATCTTGCTGCCCACGATGTCGATCTTGTCGGTGGCGCCGCCGAAGTGAACCGAGACGGTGGCCGAGTTATCCAGCATCTTGATGCCGTTGAAATCCGTCGCCGAGGCGATACGCTGAATTTCGTTGGCCAACTGGTCGAACTCGTTGTCCATGATCACGCGCTGGGCCGATGAGTACGAGCCCGTGGAGGCCTGCTCGGCCAACTGCTGCATACGAACAAGCAGGTTGTCCTGAACCTGCATGGCGCCTTCCATGGTTTGCAACATGCTCACGCCGTCCTGGGCGTTTCGCGCACCCTGCTCCAGCACGGCGATGTCAGCGCGCATCAACTCGCGGACAGCCATGCCGGCGGCGTCGTCGCTGGCGCTGTTGATGCGAAGGCCGGACGACAGTCTCTCGACCGACGTCGCCAAGGCATCGTAGCTCTGCCCCAGATACCGGGCAGCGTTCGCCGCCATAAGGTTGTTCTTGATTGCTAACATGCTTGCGACTCCTTAAAAGAAAGACCCCAATACGGCCCTTTACGAAAGCGCTTGCTTCGCGACTGTACAAAGGTTGTTGGCCTTTACGCTCATTATCGATGAAAAGATGGGGGACTTAAGGGACTTGCGCACCCGGAATCCGGAGAAACAGGGCCGGCCCATAAAAAAGCGCCCTCGCGATAGTGATAGGCCCCGCCACGACGCTCGGGGAATCGCAAAAAGACGCAGAAAAATTTTTGCGTCCGAATAATCTCACCGTTGGAGCCGTCGGCGAGCCCCGACCCAGCCGGCGGGATTCCGCGGAACCCAAGGCCAACGGTTTTCTCATGGGAATCCGGTCGGATGGCCGATAATGCCGATGCATTAGAGGTCAGAAAGCGCGATTCACGTCTCCGACGCGGCGAACGCCGGGAACGAAGGATGGTTCCGGGTCGCGTTGGGAACAGAGCGTCATCGATTGAGAAGTTTGTTGTCTTATGGGAATACGAAGCCTGCTCCAGCCGGCGCATGACAGAACGCTGCTGGTGTTCAATTGCCACGAACCCTGGGTCCACCAACTCGGAACGCTCGGCTGCAACCTCGACATCGTGGTGAATTTGCCGGGCAAGTACAACCGAGGATGGGATGAGCGGATGAGACCCGTGCCGCCGCGTTCGCGCCTGATCTCATTGCCCCAGGCCCTGGAATCCCCGACCCACTACCACTGCATCATCGCGCACAACACGACGGACCTGCTTGACGTGCGGTTCCGGCCCGAGCCCAGACTGCTCGTGCTCCACCATTCGCTGGAAGGACGCCTCTGCGAAGAGAACTCCCACATCGATCCCCAGCGGATGAGGGACATGCTGCGTATCTACGTGGAACTGATCGGCGCCCACGTCGTGGCGACCTCCATGTTCAAAGGGGAATCGTGGGGCTGCACCGAGGACATCGTGCATTTCGGCATCGACGTCGAGGACTACCCTCCCTTCGAAGGGCGCCAGGCGCGGGGCATTCGAATCTGCAACTTCATCAGCAGCCGTCGGCACATCCTGATGTGGGATTTCCACAAGCAGGCGTTCGAGGACGTTCCGGTCACGCTGGTGGGCCACAATCCCGATCTCCCCGGCATCGAGGCCGCGAGGGACTGGAACCATCTCAAGACCCTGCTCCAATCCCACCGCTTCTACATCCACACGGCCGACCCGCGGTTCGAAGCGGGGCACAACATGGCCACGGCCGAGGCCATGGCCGCGGGGTTGCCGGTGCTGGGCAACCGTCATCCCACTTCGCCCATCCAGCACGGCGTCTCAGGTTTCCTCAGCGACGATCCGAAGGAGTTGCGACGTTATGCCCACATCCTTCTGAAAGACGAGAGTCTGGCCCGCAGAATGGGGCAGGAGGCGAGAAAGACCGTGATCGAGCGGTTCTCCGCCAACCGGTTCAAGCACAGCTTCCTTCGTTCGATCCAGATCGCGCGGCGCAAATGGTGCGCAAGGAAGGTCGAACCGGGCCAGGGGCATCGCCCCTCCTGCCCGGCCGGTCACACCTCGGGCGTGAGGCCCCCTGGAGGACCTTAAAGCAATACGTCGATGCGTCCCGACGCCGCCGAGATCTGCGGATCGTGTCCTGGCGCGTCCTGACGGACCGAATGGGGCTCTCCCAGACCCTGCGACCACCGAGCCTGCGACGCAGGAGCGTGCTCGCGTCCCTGGCCCGTCCCCTGGTGCTGCTGCCACGTATCCTGCTGCAGATGATCTTCTCCGAGATGTTTATCGGACTGCTCGGAAGTGACCACCTCAACCCGACGAATCTGGATCCCCGCTTCCTGAAGGCCGCGAACCATCTGAGGCAGGGCCCGCTCGATCTCCCGCTGGGCCTCTCGCGTGCTGACTTCCAGAGTGCCCGTGAGGTTCGCCCCCTGCTCCTGGAAACGCACAACGACCGTCCCCAGTTCAGGAGGACGCAGACGGATGAAGACCTCCCGCTCGCCCGGCGCACCGGAAGAACGGATCGAATCGAGGATCTGATCGTTGACGCTCTGGACCGGATTCCGAGAGGTCCCGACCTCGGCGCTTGACGCACTCTGGGGCGAGGATGGGGTCGGCTGTGCCGTCGTTGCCGATTCCACGCTTGAAACTGCGTTCGAAACTCCGCGGAACTCCGTCGTGACGGCTCCTCCATCCTTCACGCCGGTCGAGAGGCCTTCCTTGCCCTCGGGACGGACGGGTTCGCTCTTGGATTGTTCGGTGCGAGCGGTCGTCCCCGCCTTGGCCGCGACGCTCGGGTTCCCCTCCACCGCATACGCTTGGGCCGACACGTTCTTTCCCGACTGTGCGGCGGCATCGGAAGCGACTGTCTGCTGGCCCTGTAACGATGGCGGTTTCATCGACGATTGCGACGGTTTCTCCGAGGCGATGAGAGGATCGCCGGCGGGTTTCGCTTTGACCCCTGCGGAGATTTCCTGTCCAGGGGTCGCCTGCGACGATGAATGGACGGCCTTGGAAGGAGCGGCCGCTTGGGACTGCTCCGGTCGGAGCTCGGATCGGACGACTCGTTTGCCGCCGACGGTGGTCTGCGGAACCGGTTCAACGGTTGTCTCCCCAGGTTTCTGCTGCGTAGCGACGGGACCTTGTCGGGCTGCCGTCACAGCAGTCAATGGAATTGCCTTTCCCTGCGAAGCTGCGACTGCCGATGCCGGCGCAGCCGCAGGACGCGCGATTTCCGACGGCTGGGCCATGGATGCCTGGCGGACCGCCTGGGTCCCCGATGTCCGCTGCGACGTCGCGGCCAGAGTCGCGCCGTCCTGACCGGTCGAAGCCTGCTCATACGCCACCGAACCCCGCTTGACGCCCGTCGGCTCAGCCCCCTGCTTCCCGGCCTTCGCGTTCAGGATCTGCACGCCGGCCGAGACCGAACCAGCCTGCCGCGGAGTCAAAGGATGAACGATTCCCATGACCGACCAGGCAGCCTGCACATCCGCCGAGGGGGCTTCCTCGCTATGACCGGCCGGACGTTCGGCGTCCCTTGACGACTCCGTCTGGCTCTGCCCTCTGGTGGAACGGGCCACAGAACGGGCCCTGTCGGGCATGTTGTCGTCCGGCGTCTGCTCCCTGGCAGCCTGGGCCAGAGGCAGCACATCGGCGAATCGCTGCTGGGGTTCATCGCCCGTGGATTCGGACGCTCCCTTGACGCCGGCGCCGGCCGGAGAGGGGTTCACCGCGCGTGTGTTGTCGCCGATCAAGATCGCAGTATTCATGGTCGATACCCTTTAGAATAGCAGGGTTTTAGCAATCCGCGTGCCAGAAACCGCCCGCTTGCGGATCGATCGAGAACCTAATCACTTATCCAAAAAAGACTTGCGATCCACGAGGAGCGAACCCATCAACCCGAGAATCCCCCCTGGACAGAGACGGATGCCGGAGGTTTGTTCCTTCGAGGGGAGGATTCTTCCGCAGATCGGCACCGGCCGCGACGACGGTCGGTGTCCAATAAGTCACCCGCCTGTATAGAAACCGGACGCGCCGCAAGAACACGTGCTCGAACCTCGTCGCATCCCGATTCTTCGGGCCGCCGGTCGGGCCGCAGCTTCCCAGGGGTAATCTCTGGATTCGATTCTTCCGTCGCGGAGAATCCGCTGTTCTGGCACGCACGTTGCTGCTTTTAGGCCGGCACATGGTTCACACGGGGATTCCCGACAGCCGGGTTCGGCGGGTCGGGCCCCGCAAGGGAAAGGCCTGAATATGGCGAACTCGATCGACATCGTCAAATTGTTGGAGACCGGAATCCGGGCGGAAGGACTCCGTCAGAGCACGATCGCCAGCAACATCGCCAACATCGAGACTCCCGGCTATCGGCGCCTCGACATCCGATTCGAGGAACTGCTGGACAAGGCGATGAAATCCTCCGAGTCCGCGAAGGCCGACGACTTTGAGCCGGAGGTCTATCAGCCCAGGATGACGCCGCTGAAGTCCAACGGCAACGACGTCAACCTGGAGGCCGAAATCGGCGAGATGCTCAAGAACTCGCTGCGTCACGCAGCCTACACCCGACTTCTGCGAAGGAAATTCGCGCAGATGGAAACCGCCATCGGCGTTCAGGGGTAGTCGGCCATTCGACATCGTCAGAGAACACCAGACGATCACGTAATAGAAAGGATTCGACGCGATGGCAGTGGAAAGATTGTTCGGTCCGGTCGACATCTCGGTCTCCGGCATGCGGGCCCACGACAAGTCCATGGAGGTCATCTCCTCGAACATCGCCAACGCCCGCACGATCGACGCCGGGCAGGGGCAGCCTTACCGTCGGCTCCAGCCGATCCTCCGAAGCGAGAATGAAGGCGTCAGCGGCGTCACGGTGGAAGACGTCGTGCCGGATATGAGCGCGCTGCAGCGGATCTACGATCCGGGCAACCCCCAGGCCGACGCCCAGGGGTACATCGTCATGCCCAACGTGCATCTGCCGGTGGAGATGATGAGTCTGAACGTCGCCAGCCGGGCCTACCAGGCCAACGCGGCGATCCTGAAACGTTACCAGAAGATGGTGGAGACAACGCTCGAACTGCTCCGATAGGAGCGTCCCCTCGCGATGGATCGCGTCGGGGCCCCCGCATTGAGAGGGTCTACAGATGATCAACTTCGATCCCAACGTCAGTTCCGGCATGCCCAACATCCAGGCGCCGATGCCGCAGGCCCCGTCGGGCCCGGGCAAGTCGACCTTCGTGCAGGCCGTCGAGACCGCAGGCAAGTACGTGTCCCAGGTCAACGAGCTGCAGAACGCCTCGGACGCCTCCATCCAGGACCTCCTGACCGGCAAGACCAGCGACATCAATTCCGTGGTCTCCGCGGTGGCCAAGGCCGACGTCAGCTTCAAAGTCCTCGTCGGCGTCCGGAACAAGCTGATCGAAGCGTACAAACAGACGATGAACATGCCGCTATAGAGGTTTTTGATGGCTGATGTTTGATTGTTGATCGCAAGTCGACAATCACACATCGAAAATGGATGCTCATGGAGTATCTGCAGAAACTCATCCTGATTTGGCAGAAGATCAGCCTGGTGCAGCGGGTGCTGCTGGCCGCGGTGACGCTGGCGGCTCTGCTGATCGGCGCGCTGCTGATCCATTGGGCCCAGAGGCCCGATATGCGGATGCTGTACCAGGACCTGGCGCCTTCCGAGGCGGCCAAGATCATCGAGAAAATCGGCGAGAAGAAGATCGCCTATGAGCTTCGCGACGGCGGCGGCACGATCTACGTCCCTCGCGAGTCGGTCTATCAGATCCGCCTGGACCTGGCCAAGGACGGGCTTCCGGCCACCGAACAGAACGGATACAAACTCTTCGACGACGAGAAGATCGGCATCAGCCCCTTCGTCCAGAACGTCAACCTCAAACGCGCGCTCCAGGACGAGCTGTCCAAGAGCATCCAGATGATCGACGGCGTGGCCCACGCGAGAATCCACATCGTCACCCCGGAACAGAGGCTCTTCAGTTCCGACGCCGAACAGACGACGGCCTCGGTCGTCCTGCGTCTTCGTCCCGGCTATCGTCTCAGCGGAACGAACATCGCCGCGATCACTCACCTGGTCTCCGGGAGCGTCAAAGGCCTCAAGGCCGAAAACGTCACGATCATCGACAGCGACGGCCGGCTCCTCTCGGGCAAGGGCGATTCCACCCTGACTTCCGGCGCCAGCACCGCGCAGGACTACAAGGAACGCGTCGAACAGGGCCTCGTCCGCAAGGCCGAGGACATGCTGACCCGCGTTCTCGGCCCCGGCCGGGCCACCGTCCAGGTCAGCGCCGTGATCGACATGAACAGCATCAGCACGATCACGGAAACCTATGACCCCAAGGCCAAGGTCGCGACGAAGGAAGAGGTGACGAGCAATTCCGAGGTGGGCGCCGGACAGAAGACCCCTGGCGGCTCCACCAAGAAGGATGAAACCGTCATCACCGAGTACCAGGTCGGCAAGACCGTCAAACAGCAGACCGTGCTGCCGGGCGAGATCCGCTCGTTGTCGGTGGCGGCCTTCGTCGATCTGACGACCGACGCCAACCAGCCCGGCGCGGGCGGCCAGCCGGCGATGATCATGAGCCTGGCGGATGTCGAACAGGTCATCCGCACGGCGCTGGGTCTGAAAGAAAGCGACTCGCTCAAAGTCGTCAATGCCCGGTTCCACCGGTCGACGGAAGCCCTCGTCGAGGAGGTCGAATCCCCTTGGCCTGGCTATCTGGCGATGGCTCGTCAGCTCTCGCTGGGGCTCATGGCCGTCTGCGCCGTGGTGGTTCTGCGGATCTTCAGCCGAGCCCGAGGAAAAGCCGCTTTCGCAGCGGACCAGGGCCAGTTGGCAGGCGCTGGCGCCGAAGGCATGCTGCCGGCGGGCGAATCGATCGCCGAACCGCTGTTCGTGCGACGTCAGATCGCCAGCGCACTGAAACAGAATCCCGACCAGGTCAGGCAGATGTTCCTGAGCTGGATTGAAGAGAAGGAGTAGACCGACTGTGCCTCTGACAGGCAAACAACGGGCCGCATTGCTTCTGACCACGCTGGACGCCGCTACCGCCGCTGAGCTGCTCAAGGGCGTCGACGCCAAGACCGTGCAGGAGCTGGCGGTGGAATTGAGCTATCTGGACGCCGCCGGCCAGCGGAGCGACCGGCAAAGCGCCGACGTCGCCCGCCAGTTCGCCAGGTCGCTCCAGAAGGACACCGCCTTCAGCTTCAAGACCTTCCTCAAGGAGATGCTCCGCAACACGGTTGGGGAAGACCAGGCCCGACGAATCCAACAGGAAATCCAGGATCTCTTGCAGAAACGGGACCCATTCATGTCCATCCGCTCGGCGGATCTGCCCAGCCTTCGAGCGGCGCTGGAGGCCGAGCATCCGCAGGCCATCGCGGTCGTCCTGTCCGAGTTGCCCGCCCGGCGGGGATCGGAGGTCCTCGGACAACTCGGCGAGGACGTGCGAGTCAGCGTCATCAGCCGGATGACCAGCGTCGGCAGCGTCACGCCGGAGGCCCGGATGAGAATCGCTCAGATGATCCGCACCCGCCTGGAGGCCGCGGGAACGCAGAACGCCGGCGCCATTCAGGCCCGCCCCGAGCAGGCCCTCCGCAAAGTCGCCGTGATCGTGAGAAACCTCGACAAGGAGGTCCGTGACGGCGTGCTCGAAGCCATCGGACAGAAGGATCAGGAGGCTGCGGAGAACATCGCCAACCTGATGATCATGTGGGAGGATCTTCCCATGGTGGGCGACCGCTCCCTCCAGCAGGCGCTGCGAGGCCTGGACGAGCGGCAACTGGCCATGGCGCTTCACGAGGCATCCGACGAATTCGGCGCCAAGATCAAATCCAACATTTCCGAGCGCGCCGCGACCATGGTGGCCGAAGAAGCGTCGCTGATGTCCTCTCCGAAGAAAGAGGACGTGCGCGAGGCCCGGGAGAAGATCGTCGCGGCCATGCGGGAACTCAACCGCAAGGGCGAACTGACGTTCGAGGAAGAATAGCCGATGCCGGGACTGCTGACCATCCAACTCGCTCGACGAATCGCGGCCGTTCGCATTCCCATGGCCGCCGCGCAGGGGGACGACGCCTCCGCTTCGTCGCAGAGCCCCGACACGCTGGCGGCCGACCGGATCGAGAATCTCATCCAGGCCGAGAGGGCCCGCATGGCTGCCGAGCTCGATCGCCAGAAAAACCAGTTCTCCCAGTCCTGTCAAACCGTCAACGCGATCGCGGCCAATCTCGAGAAGCTCTATCAGGAGACCTTGGCGGGCAACCCTGCGGACATCGTCAAGCTCGCGGTCGAAATCGCCCGCAAGATCGTCCACCACAAGGTGGCGCAGGGCGACTACGACATCCAGGCCATTGTCGAGGAGGCGCTCAAGCGCGCCCCCACCCGCCAGGAGATCGTGATCCGCTTGAACCCGGAGGATCTGGGCCCCTGCCAGCGATACCAGCAGGAAAACCCCGGGAACCCGTTCGCCGAGCTGACGTTTACGGCCGACTGGAGCATCGGACGGGGCGAATGCCTCGTGGAAACCCCCAAAGGGATCGTCAAATCGTTCATTGAGGAGCACCTCGAACACATCCGCGAGGCGCTCTTGAAAGTGGAATAGCCCATGCCGGAAACCCTAAGCCGCCGAACGATCGATTTCGCCAAGTTCCACTCGGCCCTCGACACCGTCAATCTGATGGACTGCCAGGGCTACGTGGTCCGCGTCACCGGCTCGACGGTGGAGTCGGCCGGTCCGGTGCTCGGCCTGGGCTCGCTGTGCGGGATTCACACCCGCGACGGCCGACGCATCCTCGCCCAGGTGGTGGGGTTCCGTCAGGACCATCTGATTCTGTTGCCCCTGGAGCACATCGAAGGCGTCTCGCCCGGCGACGCCGTCACGGCCAGGACCACGCCCCGACACATCCTGCTCAGTGAAAAGGTGCTCGGACGCGTGCTCAACGGGCTGGGCGAACCGATCGACGGAAAAGGCCCCCTGCCCGAGGGCGACAAGTGTCCTCTCGACGTGGAGAGCCCGCCCCCGCTGAGCCGGGAGAAGATCACGCAGCCATTGGCGCTGGGCATCCGCTCGATCGACGGCATCATGACCACCGCCAGGGGCCAGAGAATCGGCATCTTCGCCGGCAGCGGCGTCGGCAAGAGCGTCCTGCTGGGCGACATCGCGGTCTCCAGCGACGCGGCGGTCAACGTGGTGGCCCTGATCGGCGAGCGTGGCCGCGAGGTGCGGGAGTTCCTGGAAGAGAACCTCGGATCGGAAGGCCTGGCGCGTAGCGTGGTGGTCGTCGCCACCAGCGACACCCCTCCCATCCAGCGGATCAAGGCGGCCTTCGTCGCGGTGACCATCGCCGAGTACTTCCGCGAGAAGGCCCAGAACGTTCTGTTCATGATGGACTCCTTGACGCGATTCGCGCAGGCCCAGCGGGAGATCGGTCTGGCGGCGGGAGAGCCTCCGGCGACGAAGGGCTACTGCCCCAGCGTCTTCGCACTGATGCCCCGGCTGATCGAGCGATTGGGCTGCTCCCGAGCGGGCAGCATCACCGGCATCCTCACCGTGCTGGTCGAGAACGACGATCTGACCGACCCGGTGGCCGACAGCGCCCGCAGTCTGCTGGACGGGCACATCGTCCTGTCCAGAAAACTGGCCGACCGGGGGCACTATCCCGCGGTGGACATCCTGCGGAGCATCAGCCGGCTGATGTCGGCCGTGATCACGGACGAACATCGCGTCGCGGCCCAGAAGCTCCGCGAGATCTACGCGACCTACGCGGACGCGGAAGACCTCATCAACATCGGCGCCTTCTCGCCGGGCAGCAATCGGCGGATCGACGGCGCGGTCAGTCTGATCGACAAGATCAACGAGTTCCTCATCCAACCGGTCCGCCAGAGGACGCCGTTCGAGGAAACCGTCAAGCAGCTCCTTGCGATCACGCGGGCCTGGGACAGACTGTTGACCGGCAAGAATGGATAATGAATGAAACGATTCGTATGGCGTCTTCAGCGGGTTCTGGACGTCAAGGCAAAAGAAGAGCAACTCCGTCGGACCGAGCTGTTTCGGCTCACCGAACTCCTGACCGCCAAACGCGGCGAAATGCTCATGCGTCAGCGGGTCCTGGAGAACCTGCTGGCGGACCTCCGGAACGACCGGTCGGCCGAGCGGTTGAACTCGCAGGCGTTCGTCCTCCAGCGCGTGGCGGTGGACGACCAGCGAATCCGCAAGCTTCAGGAAGAGATCGCAGACCTGGGGGTTCGGCACAAGGAGAAGACCTCGGAACTGCTGACGGTGCGGCGGTACAAGGAAGGCCTTGAGAAGCTCCGGGCCCAGGCGCAAGAGGAATACATTCAGGAACAAGAGCGGCTGGAGCAGAAGGAACTGGACGACAGGACGACCGTCTCCTGCGCCCGCCGGGAAAACGTGGAATAGGCGTACGAAGAACTGTCAGATCGGGGAATCGATGCCGCCAGACGGCTTTATGAGGAGCAGAACAGGTGAATAAGAAGGTCATCATCATCGCCGCGATGGTGGGATTGGCCAGTTTCGCCGGGGCATTCGCCACCGGATGGTTCACCCGCCCGACTGCCGCCGCGGCCTCGGAACCGAATCAGCAGGCTCCCCTGCAGGGTGGAAATCTCGCCACAGGGCCTTTGCCCCGCGTCCCGCCGCCGACGCTGTCGCCGACGCTGTCCCTGCCCGTCGAGCAGGGCTCGGGCACGCGCAGCATGACCGAGGAACAGCTCAAGGAGCTGGTCATCGAGGTCCGCGAGAAGATCCAGCAGTACAACCAGAAAACCGCGGAGCTGGAGAAAGAGAAAGAACGGCTCCAGATCGCCCAGCAGACGCTGAAGAAAGACATCGAGGCGCTGAACAATCTGCGCGTGGAACTGGCCGCGAGCGTGGCCGACGTCAAGAGCGAGCGGGAGTTGCTCCTGAAAGCCCGGGTGGAAGTCGCGGCCGCGGAAAGGGCCAATCTATTGGCCATCGCGGCGGCCTACGACAAGATGGACGCCACAGGCGCCAGCCAGATCCTGACCAATATGGCCACCGGCGCGTCGAAGAGCGGCGGCGCCGCGTCGGCTGCAAACCTGGAGGACGCGGTCAAGATCCTGTTCTTCATGCAGGATCGAACCAAGGCCAAGGTTCTGGCGGAGATGGCCAACCAGGAGCCGGCGCTGGCGGCTCTGTTGAGCCAGAAGCTCAAGCAGGTCCAGGAAGGAAAGTAGTCATATGGATATCGCAACCATCATAGGGATTGTGTCCGGATGCGGCGTGATCATCTGGGCCATGGCGCTGGGTGGAAGTCTTCTGATCTTCTGGGACGTTCCGTCGGTCGCCATCACCGTCGGCGGCATGCTCGCCTCCACGTTCATTCAGTTCTCGCTGCCACAGTGCCTGAGCATCTTCTCAGTGGTCAAGAAGACGTTCGTCGCGAAAATCCCGACCCCCACGGAACTGATCACCAAGATGGTCGAGTACGCGACGATCAACCGTCGGGATGGCGCCCTGGCGTTGGAGCAGGAAGTGGGCAAGCTGAAAGACACTTTTTTCGCCAAGGCCCTGCAACTGATCGTCGACGGACAGAGTCCCGACGACATCCGCGATTTCTTGTCGATGGAGATCCAGTACATGCAGGATCGCCATTCGACGGGCAAGAAGATCCTCGAATACATGGGGGCCGCGGCCCCCGCGTTCGGAATGGTCGGCACTCTGATCGGCCTGGTCCAGATGCTTACCAACCTCTCGTCGCCTGACCAGATCGGCGCGGGCATGGCGGTCGCACTGATCACCACCTTCTACGGCGCAATCCTGGCGAACTTGCTCTTTCTGCCTCTGGCGGGCAAACTCGGACTCTACTCCAAAGCCGAGACAACGGCCAAGGAGATGATCGTCGAGGGTATCTGCGCGATTGCCAAGGGCGACAACCCGACGATCGTCCGCGAGAAACTCCAGGTGTTCGTCTCTCAGAGCAAACGGGCGGAGAAGAAGGCGTAGACGCGGCATGGGAAGACCAAAGAAAGAGGCGGCGCCGGAGGAAGTGGCGGGCGCACCGCTATGGATGGTCACGTTCAGCGACTGCATGAATCTGTTGCTGACGTTCTTCGTCCTGCTCGTCACGTTTTCGGAGTTCAGCCCACAGCCGGAGGATCAAATCCTCAACTTCGGCAACGCCATGCGTACGGTCTTCGGGCCCCCCTTCGACAAGGCGAAGCAGCAGGACGAAACCTCCATGGTCTCCCCACCTCGCGTGGTGAGCATGGAACAGCCCCTCCACGGCAGCGAAACCCCCACCGAGTCCAAGTCGCTGAGGGCAAGCAGCGGGACGCTGAACGAGGATCTTCAGACTTCCACCTACCGCAATCACAAGGTGTTTCTGATTCCGTCGCGGAAGATGTTCCTGGGCCGCGGAAGAGCGCTTTCGCCCGACGGACGCTACTTCCTGGCCGTGATGGCCGCCTTCCTGAAGGACGCGCCGGGCGGAGTCGTCATCAGCGAGAACGGTCCGGAGGGCTCCGCCGTTGGCATGGACGCGAGCCTGTCCCGGACTCTGGCCGTACTGGAATACCTCGTCACGATCCAGAATCTGGACCGGCGCAAGTTCAGCGTCGCAACGGAGAGCATTGCCCCCCCCGAGGATGCGATCGGCTCGACCGTGACCTATCACCGGGGCGAGCGGATGATCGAGATCGTCCTGCTGGAAGGAAGCGTGCAGTAATGGGCAAGAGAACCGAAGAACCTACTCCAGGGGTTCCCATTTGGATCATCACGTTCTCGGACATGACGACGAACCTCCTGACCTTCTTCGTGCTGCTGCTGAGCATGGGCCACATGCGCGACGACACGCTCTTCGACGAGGGCAAGCGGATCTCAGTGGCGTTTCTCGAATCCGTCAAGGTGGGATTCGGGATCCAAAGCGTCACGGAGTTCGACCAGTCGAAGATCAAGTACAACATCGACCAGCCGGAGCGTCCCGAAGGCATCACCAAGGACGCTCGAGAGGAACAACGCAAGAGGCTCTTCCAAACCCTGCAGCGATCTATGCAGACCCAACCCTCGCAATTGAAAGGCGACCGAGTGGAATTCTCCGTCGCCAGCGTGAGGTTCCTGCCGGGCCAGGCCGTGCTGGACGAAGGCAGTGAACAATGGCTCTCCCGGTTCTGTCTGAACGTCCGACAGAACCTCGAACCCGCGAACAACATGCTCTACGTGGTCGGACTGCCGGAGCACGGGGTCGCGGAATCGCAGGCTCAGATGCTCGCGGCCCGTCGCGCCCGCGTCGCGGCCGACTTCCTGCGTCAGAACCTCTCCTCGCCATCCGGTCAAAACGCCGGGGCCGCAGGCTGGCGAGTGTTCTGGTGGGGCGCGGGACCGGGCGCCAGTTGGGCGGGCCAGGACTCCACTCTCCCCGGCCAACCTCAGATCCTGATCGCCGCGATCAAGACCAACGACTGACCTGCGTCTGTATAGTTTCTGGACACGATCGGATCGTGTGGGTCCGCCCGGCCGATCCGCCCCCCTTTCCGCACGCACGAGATCGCCCACTGAGCCCGCGGCACGCCATTTGCAGCATCCAGGGGCGACGGCGCATCATGCGCGGCCCGACCGTGAACGGTCGCGTGTGCGACGGGACGACATCGAGGTCCACACAGAAGTGAATGCAAATGCGAAAAGAACCGTTGCCCTGTGCATCCTGCTGATCGTCTGTGGTAGCTGGGCGACTCTGGCCTCTCGATACGGCAGCCAGGCGAACCGGGCCTTGCCCCAAACCCCAGCGGAGCTCGGCGCCGGAACTCGTTCGTTCCTGAGCGATCCGAATGCCTCCAGATTGACCTCGAACGGTTTGGACAATTCGGGTCTGTTCCTGCGAATGGCGTTGGCGATAGGCGTCGTGGGCGGACTGGGCGGACTGGCTTTGTACATGTCCAAGAGAGTGCTTCCGCGGGCGGTCAACCCGCCGGGGCGGGAAATCCGCATTATCGAAACCACCTATCTGGGACCCCGCAAGGCCCTGCACCTGGTGGAGGTGGGCCCCCGACGGCTGCTCCTGGCCAGCACCACCGATACCATCAGGATGCTGGCCCCGCTGGATGGCCTGTCGCCTGAGATCGACCAGGAGTCTGTCGACGACGGGGGAGAGATGTAGATGCCCACGACAGAGAAGACGCAGCATGGATACACCGAGACGGCGTCCCCTGTCGAGAGGCGCGACGACGGCGTCGATCGTCCCGCTCAAGGCCCTTGCCCCCTCCTGCGATGGCTTCTGGGCATCCTGGCGGTGGCCATATCCGCGCAGACCCCGGCCGCCGGACAGATCGACACCGCGATCCCGCCGGCCCTCCCTCCGACAGCCGCAACGGCGCCCGCTCTATCCGCCAACGCCATGCCCAACGTCGGCGACATGATGGGCGTCCTGGAGAAGGCGACGACGACGCAACCCGGCGCCACCGACTGGTCCACTCCGGTCAAGCTGGTGGTGATCTTCGCGGCCCTGGCCATCCTGCCCAGCCTGCTGGTCATGATGACGTCGTTCACGAGGATCGTGATCGTGCTGTCGTTCGTGCGGCAGGCCTTGACCACGCAGAACATCCCCCCAACGATCGCGCTGATGGGCATGGCGATGTTCCTGACCCTGTACACGATGGCGCCGACCTACGCGAAGATCAACGCCGAGGCGGTCCAGCCCTACCTGGCGGACCAGATGCCGGTGGACGGCGCCGCGATCAAGGCGGCCGACTGCCTCAAGGAGTTCATGCTCCGTCAGAGCCGCAAAAGCGATCTGGCGCTGTTCGTGGAGATGGCCAAAGCCCCCGCGCCGGCGACCCCGAGCGACATCCCGCTGCACATCGTCGTTCCGGCGTTCATCATCAGCGAGTTCCGCACGGCCTTCGAGATCGGGTGTCTGCTGTTCATCCCGTTTCTGCTGATCGACATGGTGATCGCCAGCGTGCTGCTCAGCGCAGGCATGATGATGCTGCCGCCGGCGATGATCTCGCTGCCGTTCAAACTGATCCTGTTCATCCTCGTGGACGGCTGGGGTCTTCTGGCCAAGAGCCTGAGCCTGGGATTCAGGTAAGGAGACGCAAACAGATCCCATACGTCCCATGAGTCCCATGGGTCGGCAACGCAAGCGGGTAAAGGATTCGAGAGCCTATGGACAGCAGTTTTGCCTTGTACGTCGGAAGACACACCCTGGAGACCGCCCTGCTGGTGTCGGCGCCGATTCTGTTGACCTGCATGATCGTCGGTATCGCGGTGACGCTGTTCCAGGCGGTCACGTCCATGCGGGACATGACCCTCACGATCATCCCCAAGCTGCTGGCCCTGGGGGTCGTGACGCTGATCTTCAGCGGCTGGATGCTCCAGGTCACCTTGCGGTTCACCGTCGAGATGTTCACTCTGATCCAGAATATCCAAGGGAACTGACCATGCGCGACGGACGGCGGACAGAGCCGATCGAACCTCGATCCTCGGCGATCCATGATCGCCCGTCGGTGGTGATCTGATGCTCGCGATCGTGCTCGGCTTCACCCTGGTGCTGACCCGAATCTCTGCTTTCTTCGTATCGCTTCCGGTCTTCGGATGGCCGGCGATTCCCATCCCCATCAGAGGACTGATCGCCTTCATCCTGTCGGTGTTCTTCTACTTCTGCAAACCGCTGGCAGTCGATCCCGCAGGACTCTCAACCCCGGCCGCCATGGTCCTGCTGGGCGGAGAAGCCATCTACGGAATGGCCCTCGGGTTCATCGCAACGATGCTGTTCGCGGTCGTGCAACTCAGCGGACGGATCGCGGAACAGCAAATGGGCATGACGATGGCGGAGATCGTCGATCCGCTCCGCGGCGAGAAGACCGGCGAACTCTCGAGTTTGATGGAAATGGTCTTCATTCTGCTGTTTCTCAGCGTCAACGGGCACCATATGCTCCTGTTGATCATTTCTAAGAGCTACGATGCATTCCCGACGGGGACGGTTCCGACGCTGAATCTGCTGGTCGAAGGCGTGGTCGGCGCCAGCTCCGCCATGCTCATCGCCGGACTGCGACTGGCGGCGCCCCTGCTGGGGGCGTTCCTCGTTCTGATGGTGACGCTGGCGATGCTGGCCCGCCTGGTGCCGGAGATGGACATCCTGACGGTCACCCTGCCGGTCCGCATAGCGCTGGGTCTGTTCCTCATGGCGGCGTTCCTGCCGTTCGTCGGAGGATTCGTGACGGAGTTCGCCGACTGGATGGCCAAGCTATTGCCCATTTGAGATTTGTGATTTGCGATTTGGAGAGGAAATCTCCAGCCCATGCCGCCGGCCCAGGAGAAGATCGTCGATTCACAATCGCAAGTAGCGACTCGTAAAAAGTAGATCGTAGATTTCAAGATGGCCGACAAGCCCGCAGCAGAAAAAACAGAACAACCAACCGCGCGACGGCTCAACAAGGCGCGGGATGAGGGGCAGGTCCCTCAGAGCCAGGAACTGGCCGGCGCCGTGACGCTTCTGGCGCTGCTGGCGGCTCTGGCCGCCGTGGGACCCGACCTGATCCACTGGTGCAAGCTCAAGCTCCAGGAGGGATTGTCGGCCGGCAACGCCTCGGAATCGTTCGCCGACAGCCAGACCTTCCTTCATCTGGTCCACGGGAACACCGTCGAAGTCCTTGTCTTGCTGCTCCCGATTCTGGCCATTCTGACCGTCGGAGGCGTGGTGGCCAGCGTCGCGGTGGGCGGACTGACGTTCACCCCCTCGGCCTTTCGACTGCGGTGGGACGTGATCAATCCCGCCAATGCCCTGGGCAATCTGCTCAACAAACGCACTCTCGTCCACCTCCTGGCCTCTGTCCTGAAGCTCGCGTTTGTCAGCCTGATCGCGTGGCTCTATCTGCGGGACAAGCTGGAAGCCTTCGCGGCCCTTCGCTGGGCCTGGTCCACCCAGCTCATGGCGGCCATGGTCGAAATCATCTTCGGCCTGTTCGTGCGGATCGCCATCGGCATTCTCGTCATTGGGCTGGCCGACGCGTACTACCAGAAGTGGAACCACATCCAGGAACTGAAGATGACCCGCGACGAGGTCCGCCTGGAGCGCAGGGACACGGAAGGGTCGCCCGAGGTCAAGGCCCGGATTCGCCGGCTCCAGATCGAGATGTCCATGCGGAGGCTCCGTCAGGACGTGCCCAAGGCCAACGTGATTCTGGTGAACCCGACGCACGTGGCGGTGGCGCTGCGGTACGATCCCAAGACGATGGAAGCGCCCGTCCTCCTGGCCAAAGGCGCCGACCACATGGCCCAGAAGATCATCCAGATCGGACGCTCCTACGGCATCCCGATCGTCCAGCGACCCGAGATCGCCAGGGCCATCTACGCCTCGGTCAAGCCGGGCAGGCCGATTCCGGAGGGATTGTACATGGCGGTCGCAGAGGTGCTGGCGATGATCTATCGTCTCCGCCAGAAACGCAGGAGTCCCCGATAAGACCATGGAACCTGCTGGTCGGGAATATGATCTGCCCTACCTCATCAGGGCGGCGAACTGGTTCTGCAGCAGGGTCAGGCTCTTCTCCAGTCGGGCATATCGGGCGGTCAGCCGGGTTTCCACACCCTTGAGGCGTTCTTCTTCTTTGTCGATCTGCTCCTGCAGGCGTTTGATTTGGCCCTGGACCTCGTTCTGATTGAGAGTCAGCATGCCGCTGGTCTTGTCCATGACGTCGTCCAGGACGTCTTCCATCGCCCCGGTGAATCCCTGCTTGACGCGCACCGTCGCGGTGAAGGTTCCGTCCTGGCTGAGATCCACGCTCAGTTGCAGCCCATTCTCCGGATGGAGCGCCCGATTGTACTCGTCGAACGTGTTGTCGCCCGTGACAATGTTGTCGTGGAAGGCGGCGTCCCGCCACACCGTGTCGTCTTCGGACCGGATTCTCGCGCCGGTGATCGCTCCCGCGGAGACGGTCACCTCGACCTTATACGCGCCGGCGGTCGTGTTCTTGCTCGACGCGCCGTAGAATTTGATCACGTTGCTGTCGGAACCGCCCGTCTTGTTGGCGCCGATCAGGTCCAGCACGCCGCGGTAGCTCTTCGTGAGCGCATCGGACAAGGCGTTGCTGTCGAGGTTCAAGAGTCCGTCGCCGTCGAGTTCCAGGCCGATTTGCCCGGGCATCAGGAAGCTGTCGACATCGATCACGAAACCGCGGGTCCGCTGGATGAGCGTGCGCCGCAGGTTGTTCAGGATGCTCGATATCGTCTGATCGCTCATCAGGGCGCCGCCCTCTTTCTTGTCCTTGTCGTAACTGGTGTTCTTGTCCACGTACGAGGCCACCTCGTTGTAGGCCTCCACCCACGTATTGAGCGCCTTCTTGACCGTTTCGGTGTCGCGCGTCAGACCCACATTGACGGTCCCGGTGTCGTACAGATGAAGCGTCACCCCTCGGATGACGTCGCTGACGGTGTTCGAACTGCGGGTAATCCACTCGTCTTCCCCCAAGGGATATCCGTCCACCTTGAGTTTCGAGTCGCGAGCGGTCTGCGTCTGGACGAAATCGCCGCTGCCGAAGCCCGCAAGGTTGGCTGAAACGCTCCCCCCCTGCGTGTACCGGCTCACCGTCGGCATCTCCAGCGAGGTCCCGCCCGAGCCGGGGTCGTACGTCAGGCTCAACTGCATCTGGCTGACCCCATGGGTTGCGTCGACCAGTCGGATCTGTCCGTTGACCAGAACGGCCTTCGCAGTGCCGGCGAAAGCATCGTCGATCTCTTTGATCAAATGGCTGAGCGTGGTGCGATCGGTGACCATCAGCGTGTTGCTGACCACGGTCCCGTCGTGGGTGGTTCCGGTGATGGTGATGGATTCATCCCCCGCCAGCACGCCGCTGAACTGATCCAGACTCATGATCTTCTGAGACAGTGAAGCGTCTTCCGTCCCAACTGTCAGCGAGGAGGTCGCCTGCCAGACCTCGGTGTTGCTGGTGTTGATCTTGATCGCATAGTCGGAGCCGGCGTCGTTGCCGTTCAGGACGAGATGATAGGCGTCGTTGTAGGAGAGCAGGCTTGCGGTCACGCCGGCGTTTTCCGGGTCGTTATTGATGAGGTCGGCCAGCTCCTGGAGCGAGGTCTCGCTCGTCGTGGTGACCATCACCTCCTGGTTATTATAAGAGTAGATGAAGGTGCCGGCGCCCACCTCGCTCTCGGCGTACTCCAAACCGCTGCTGTGGACCCAGCGTTCCAGCGTCGCAAGCTGCCCGACGACTACGGTGTGACTGCCTTCAAAGGCCGTGTTGTTGGCTTCCGCGGTCGCAATATCGGTGTCGCTGGAAGAGGTGGTGTAAGCCCGCAGGCTGCCTGCGTCGGACAGGTCCGACGTCGCTTTCTTCAGCGAGTCGAGTTTGGTGCCCAGCTCGCTGAGGGCTTCCTTCTTCTTGGTGTAGGTGTCCTGCCGACCCGTGTAGGCGGTGATCCTCTTGCGCTCGATCGCCATGAGTTGCTTGACCAGCGCCGAGGTATCGATCCCGGTGCTAAGTCCGGATAACTTGAGTTCACCCATAGTCGATCTGCCTTTCCAACTGGACTTCTGCAAAATGCACATTGGGCCTACTTTAGGAAGGAACAATCTTGGTTCTCGATTTTTCCTTTCTAAACTTCAACTACCGTATAGACAAAAGTTTACGTTGATTCTTCAAGGAAATCGAAGAATAAGATTTCCTTGAAGAATGCAGGCCCAATGTGCATTTTGCAGAAGTCCAGTTTCCAAATAAGAACAAGCCCTCTCCGTCCCGACGGAGGGGCAAATCACACTCGCTCTTATTATCGTCCGAAAACCCGATGTTCTGAAATTTCGGGCAAGCCGCTCAGGTCATGGCCACGCGAATCCGCTCCCGCTCCTCCCCCGGCAGGCGAAGCTCCAGGCTGGGCGCGTTCTGGAGGAACCAGTCCTGAACGTCCATCGAGTCGCCCCGCTCGTCCAGGTCGCGGAGGAGTCTGCGCGCCAGGGGATTGTCGTGATGCTCGATCTCCCGATCCAGATGCGCCAGACCTCGCTGATGCAGGCCGGAACCGCACAGAGACAGAGCCCGGAGCAGGTCGAATCCCTTGACCTGTCGCGGGAGATCCCGCCGCATCACTTCCAACCCATTCAGGATGATCACGCAGCTCACGTAGGCCTTCTTGCCAAACGAGGACAGCGCTCCGGTCAACAGGTCGTTCACAAAATGGACCGCAAGCTCCTGGCTCTCCCACTCGATGATTTTGGCCTTGAACCGCACGAGAAAGTCGGAGCAGGAGCAGTTGCGAAGCTCCGCCGCGACGTCCAGATCCGGCTGCTGCATCCACTTTTCGCGGATCCGTCGAAGCTTGCACTCGCAGTAGTGCCGGTATCGCACCCGTCGGCCCCGCGGATCGAACACCGGCAGCGTCTGCGTCTGGCTGCTGGGATGGACGCGGATCAGCGTCAGGGGTTCAGGAAGGTTCATCGCCTTCACCGAAGCGCCGATCTGCGAGTACAACGCCAGCTTGGCCGACCAGAACGCGTCGGCCGCGAAGGGGTTCTCGTCGTAGAGACCGATCGTGTCGAACAGCGATTTTCGGACGATGGCTGTGCCGTGGCTGAGCGCCGCCCGCCAGGATGCGCAGGACGCGACGATCGTCTCATGATCGACCGGCAGTTCGCAGTACTCGGTGCGATCCAGGCCGCGGAACGTTTCGAGGAACGTTCGGTGTGCGGACCCGACGATCCCCAGACCGGCATCACGGGTGATCGCCTCATAGAGCCGTTGGAGCTTCGTCGGGAACATGATGTCGTCGGCGTCCTGAATCACGATGAAATCCGCGGCGGCGCGCCGGATCGCGAAATTGCGTCGCACGTATGGGCCGCGATTGTCGGGGAAATGGCAGGCCTGGATGCGAGGATCGCTACGGGCAAACTCCTCGATCATCCGGCGCGTTCCGTCGGTGCTGCCGTCGTCGATCAGGATCAGCTCCCAATCCGTCAAGGTCTGCCCCAGGATGCTGTTCACGCACTCCTTCAGATACCGCTGCCCGTTGCGACAGGCCGTCACCACGGTGATTCTGGGCCGAGAACCGAGGCCCGAAACCCCGGCGACCGGACGGGAGACCGGAGCCGTGGAGACCGGATCTGCTTCCTCTATCCAGGGTGCGCGGGGCGGACCTGCCGTCGGAGTCTCAGCCTGCAACCCCTCGACAAGACGATCACGCATCTGCGAGATGGACTGCCTCTGTGCCTCGGAGATCCGCACGTTCGGATTGGCCAGAAGCCGGCTGCAGGCGGCGACCGCCTGCTCGTGCAGTCCCATCTGCATGTAGCATTGGGCCAGCAGCGTGTGACAGGCGACGTACCGACCGGCAATATCGGCGCCGTCGTCGCTTCCGGACGGGATGCACCCCATTCGTCGAAGCTCCAGCCATCCGTCCATGCACGACATCGCCTCTTCACACTTGCAGGCAGCCAGTTCTCTGGCTCCGACGGCCAGAAGCTCCCCCGCCTGACGGATGAGCCAGGCGCTGCGTTGGTTCCGGTAGTCCGCGCCGATGTACCGCGGCTGCCGGGGTCCGGTCTCAACCATCGATCCGTCGGCACGGAGCAGCCATGTGGCGCCGGTCGTCAGTCCGTGATGGTCCGCGGGCCCGGCCAGAGTGCGATTCCTCGTCGCCTCGACTCCGTTCCAGGCCTCGTGACGGCCTCCGGCGACGTGCCCGTAGGCGTGATCCTGGTGCACCGCGGTGATCCATTCGGTGCCGTCGATCACAGGGATTCCCCGCTTGCGAGGATCCATGACCAGCCAGTTGTCCCAGGCGGTCCTGCCGATGGCGAACGGAGGAATCTGCGGCCACAGGCCCTTGCGAAAAACGAAGTAATCCAGGCCACACTCGGCATGCAGCATGGCGTGCTCCTGGAGTTGCCTCTGGAGCGACACACGCCATTGGGGATCGCGGAAATCGATCTCGTCAAGAACCGGAAGGTCCCAACGCTGTCCGATGAGAAGGAAATTCGCAAGGCGCTCCTGCGCCGTCTGCACCCCCAGCAGGAAGTCCTCCAGAAGAATCATATCGGCATTCACATAGGCCAGGACTTCATGCGCCGCCCGCTCCTGCGCCGCCTGGAAGAACTGGTCAACCAGGGGCGTGCCGAATTCGTTGCGTCCGACGACCGGGACGTGTCGCGCTCCCACCTCGTCGGCCATCTCGCGAATGCCGGGTTCGTCGCCGAAGAGGATAATCTCCGGCCTGGGATCGAGCCTGGCCCAACTGCGGATGGCGTTCTTCTGAATGATCGCGGTGTGGCCGGTGAAGGCCTTGGGCATGGCGAAAATCGTCAGCCCTCCGCTTGGCCGCGACGTGCGCTCCTGCTCTGAAGGACGCGCCGCGGAAGCCCCCGTCCGGCGGACCAGATCCTCGTACAGCCGCCGATAGCGAGGGCCGACGGATTCGCGGAGATTGCCCGCCAGAACGTCCCGAGCCTGCGACAGCAGGCCCACGCGGGCCAGGCACACCGCCAGGCCATACGAGAGACCCGGATCGCGCCGATCCTGTTCAAGGACCTTCGAGATCCCCTCGGCGGCGCCGCGAATGTCCTTCTGACGATACCTGTGAACGATCTCTTGCATGATCGTCGCGTGCCGGGCGGAGACCGGCACGGACTCCAGGGGATTGTGATGCACGGAGCCGTACTCTCCGCAGGCGGTTGCGTCGCGGTTGCACGAGAGGTATGCCTTCTCCCACACGAAGAACACGTGTTTGCTTCCCGGCTCGTGAACGAGCGGGATGCCATGCCGATTGACGAACTCCTGCAACGGGATTGCCTCTGCGAAGCCCATGAACGAGCCGCCCTCATGATAGGGGGCGTAATGGCCGTGGAAACACTGCAGTTCGTCGATCTCGTTGCACACACGGTCTTCCAGAAAGGCCTTGGCGTTGTCTGGCGTCAGCCGCTCTTCGCTGAACCAAAGGTCGTCGACGATCACCAGACTGCCGTCGGGCAGCGAGGGCAGAGCGGTATCGAGCACGTGCTTCATGATCGGCACGTTGGGCAGATCATGCGCGTCGATGAAGAAAATCACCTTGTCCTGAGCCGTCCAGAGTCGGGAGAAGTCGGTCTGAAGGATGTCCTGCTCCAGGAGCGTCACACGCGAGAGATCCGCAGGCAGAAACTCCATCGTCTCGCGAAGCGTCTGGAAACTCAGGTCCACCGCGTAAATCCGGGTCTGCTTCGTCGAGGCGATCCACGTTCGAAGCGAAAGCCCGCCCAGCGTGCCCAATTCGACGATCACCGACGGATCGAGCTGTCGCGCGAGCGAGGCGAGGGAACACATCGTCCTGGCCGACTGGTCCCGGTAGTAGAGCCGATTCTCCCTGCGGGCCATCACGTCGATCATCTCCTGGAACAGTTCGGGACGGTCAACCGTCTCGGCAGCGACCGCGGTCCGCTCCGCGGGACGCGACCGATGGACCCGAGCTGGGGCGACGCGACGCTTGGCAGCGACGCTCCGCACCGCGCGAAGACTCGACGGTTCCAGGATTTCGCGGTAGATCTTCAAGACCTTCTCGCTGCCTTTGTCGATGCTGAAGCGATTTCGGAACTCCACGACGTTCTGCTTCAGCGACGCGAGGTCCGCAGCGTTCAAGATGCGAGGCAAATCCTCCAGGTCGCGGTCCTGCAGGACGATTCCGAGCTTGTATCGCTCGACCAGTCCCGCCATGTAGTGATTGTCGCTGTCGATCACGACAGGCAGGCCCGCCCGCAGGTAGCTCAGAAACTTGTAGGCCATGAAGTAGTTGTAGTCCGCGCCGTCCATGTCCTTGGGACGCAGCAGAGTCGTTCCGTAGTCGTACTCGGAGATCTTCCTGACGAACTCCTCCAAGGGCAGCGGCGCGCAGGAATGGATGTTCACGAGGCCGTGCCTGCGAATCACTTCCTTGAGCGAGTCGTTCTCGCCGGCGGCGCCGATGTACGGATTGTTGTAGATGTACAGGTGCAGATTTTCCCGCGCGAAGTGCGGCGCCACGGTCATGAACGCGCGGTAGTACAGATCGTCGGGATTCGTCGAGGCCAGCATGCAGCCGCCGTACACCAGGCGGATCAAGCCGTCGCTCGACGAGGGCCCGCTGTAGACCGGCTCCTGAAGATACTCGGTCACCGATACGATGGAAGCCTGGCTGTCGTACTTTTCCGCCAGCCTTGTCGAGATTTCCTCGGAACACAGATGAATGGCGTGATCGTAGCTCCTGACGAAATGCTCCTCGGCGCCGCGGACTTGCGAGGCGGTGCTGTGCGTCTTGGAGAAATAGGCGTCGGACAGGAAGCCGAGGACCTCATAGAAGTCAATGACCGTCCGCCTGCGGTCGGGAATGTAGGGCGACAGGGGCAACGCCTGAATCCCCCACCCCACGTTCAGGTGCACGAGCGAGGGCTCCACGATCTGGAAGATCAGAGGCCACAGGTAGAAACACGGCTCGACGATCGTTTCGTCGAATCCTCTGTCGATCAAAGGCCTGGGCGAAAGGCCGATGCTCCGCAGCCGCTCGTCCCGTCGACGAACCGCCGCGGCCATGATGCCGACCGTATGAATCTCGCGGTACAGGGGATACAGAACAACGTCGTGGCCGTCCAGACGCCTGCGAGTCTCCCGAACCGGATCGAACCGCCCCAGATCGATGAACTTCTCACGATAGTCGTTCGTCAGACAGCCCCGCGCTGCCTGGGCTGGCGTTCGGCCGGAGACGCTGAAAACCGGAACTCCGACCTCCCCAGCCCGCCCGGCGGAATAGACCGGGTACTGGCCGAAGATTCGAGAGTCCAGTTTCGCCAGCAGATCGTCCTCGACGACGAATCCCCTGAGATCCCGCGGCCCGGATTGCTTGAGCATCTGTGCCGTTGCATGCAGGCTCAGCACATCGTCGAGGTACAGCACGCATGGCTGACCTCCCATTTCGGCCAGCATCTCGCCGGCCCGCTGCGCCATGCGATCGACATGATACAGACAAGACCAGTCCGCCTGCTTGCGCCGCACATACTCTCTGTCCAGCGACGGTCCGGCCCGTTCGATCCGGGCCTCCAGATAGCGCGTGTACTCCTGCTCGGAGAGGTACTGCCGGCCCTCCAGAGACAGCGTCCCCTCGTCGGAGGAGGCGGATGCAGGAGCCGGCACGCGACGGACAGCCTGCGGCTTGTTCGGAACGCTCACTGTGAGACGACGCCTGGCCGCCTTTTCTCCAAGTATTCGATCGTACAGGGCCGACACCTTCGCGCCCCCCCGATTGACCGCCCAGGAAGAGCGGAATCGCACCACGTTCTTCTTGAGTTGGCCGATATCCTGACGATTCAGAAGGTCAGGCATCCGATCGCAGTCGTCGTATCCATAGACCACGCCGAGACCATGATCGCGAACCAGATCGGCGATGAACGTCTGGTCCTCCGGGACCACGATGGGCAGACCGGCGCGAAGATAGGTGATGAACTTCGAGGGAAGGACATAGCCGTAGCTCGTGGGTCGGACCCCCTCGGGAGTGGGCATGCACATGCCGAAATCATACCGCGTGATCTCCCGAACAAAATCGTTCTCAGCCAGAGGCATGCAGGCGTGAATGTTGTTGCGTCCCGTCTGTCGAATCAGTTCCTCGACCCCCTTGGGCGCGCCGAACCCATAGAGATAAGGAGACGGATAGAGGTACAGATGGAGGTTCCCGCCGCAGTAGTACTTCACCATCTGGAAGAAGTTCCTGTAGTGCGGGTCCTCGGGCCCCGCTCCCTCCTGCACCAGCAGACCGCCATAGACGAGTCGGACGATTCCATCCCCCCTGGCGGGCTGGGACTCGTAGAGCGGCTCCCGCAGGTACTCGGTCACCGAGACAATCTCTTTTCCCGGATAAACCGCGGCGAGCGAATCGGAGACCGTTTCGCTGCAGCGGTGGACGAATCCATGAAACCGCTCGAAGAGCGTCTTCTCCGAAGATCGCGTCAGAGCCAGAGGTTCCGAATGATGGCCATCCAGCGCATCGTCTCGAACGAAGGTCAACAGATCGTAGAAATCGATGATCGCATCTTCCGGGACAAAAGGAGCGAACGGAAGTCCCTGCGTCCCCCATCCGACGTTCACGTGAAACAGGTCCGGCGCCAGCGATCGGAACACCAACGGCCACAGATAGAAGAAGGGCTGCTCGATCACCGCGTCAAACTCTTTCGAGTCCGAACCTTGCGCCGAATTCACCAGCAGCACGGTGGCGAAATCCGCGTTCTTGCGGATCTCTTCCGAGAGAGCCGCCAGAGTCTGGACTTTTCGATAGTCCACGTACAAGACCGTCCGACGACCCTCCTGTTTGCGGCGGGTCTCCTGTGGAATCGAGAGTCGGGATTCATCGATGAAACGAGTCAGGAAGTCGTTGCCCAGGTCTCGTCCGTTGTCCCGGAACGGCCGATCGTCTGAGAGAGTGACCACGACCGCGCCCTCGGGGTCGCGCCAGTCGCTTGCTCGGCAAACCGAAAACGGCGAGAACCACTCGGGCTTGAGATCGCCCCAAAGCGAGTCCGCCGCCAGGAAACCTCGAAACAGGCGGGCATCGAATCGATGGCGTTGCGCGAGGGTTCGAAGACACTCGAGATCCGACGGCCCTCGAAGGTACAGCCAAGTCGGGCGGTCCCGCTCGGAAGTCAGCAGTTCCGCCGCCCGCTCGACCAGCCGGTGGCTGCCGTATTGCTGACGCCACGCTTCGAACCTCTTGACGACGTGTTCCCGGGCCAAAGCATCGGGAAGTGCACCGATGTGCTCCTCCAGGAAGGCTCTGTAACTGGCATCCGACAAGAAACTCATGCGTTTCACCTTTCAGCCCGTCACGGGCCAGAGATCCGGTACACCTTGTTGCCCGAGAGGAACAGGTCAAACACCTTGGCCAGATTCCGCACGAATCCCCTGCCAAGATCCGTCACGAACAGGCCGTCGTCCCGCATCTGGACAAGTCCGCGGTCTGCGAAGGGTTCCATGGCCTCCAATTCCCTGCGAAAATGCGCCCCGAAATCGACGCCGTGGGCGGCTCTGACATCCTCGCAGGAGACCGAGGCCGAGCAGAGAATCGATCCGATCACATCTCTGCGAAGGCGGTCCTCGCTCGTGAGACGGTATCCCCTGTGCACAGGGAACTGCCCCCGTTCGATCTGGTGCGTGTACTCGTCCAGAGAGTACACGTTCTGGAAGTAGTGGCCCTCCAGTTGAAACGTGCACGTCGGGCCGGCGCCCAGGATGTTGTTCTTGCGATCGGGGGCAAAGCCGTTGAACGTCCGTCCGAGCGTCCCTCTTCGCTTGGCCTTGGCCAGCTCGTCGCAGGGCTTGGCGAAGTTGTCGATCCCGACGTGCTCCCACCCCGCCTCCGTCATGGCGTCCACGGTCTCGAAGAACAGCCACGCCAGGTCGGCGCCCTGAGGACGGTCGTATTTCTCCAGGAGCTTTTGATGTTTCCGTTGCTCCGGCACGTGCGCGTACTTGAGCAACGCCACGCGGTCCGGGGAAAGCTCGATCACCTGCTCGATGGTTCTGTGGAACGAGTCTCTCGTCTGTAATGGCAATCCGTAGAGAATGTCGAAATTGATGCTCTTGAAGCGACGACGCAACTCCGGCGTGAGCATCGCCTGGATTTCGTCGAGAGAATGCACCCGGTTGATGGCCTGTTGGACCGCTGGGTTGAGATCCTGGATTCCGAACGACAGCCGGTTCACGCCGGCGCGGTGGAAGGCGTCGAACTTCTCGTGGCTTGCGGTGCGGGGGTCCACTTCCACCGTGAACTCCTCGATCCGGTCTGTCCCCACGTGCGACTGGATCCTCTCCGCGAGGGCAAGGAACTCCTGTGGCTCCATGAAAGAAGGCGACCCGCCGCCGATGTGGACCGACTTGATCGTCTCGATCAGAAGGGTCCTGTCCAGACGAGCGAACAGAAGATCGAGATTCCTGTGCAGGGATTGGAGATAGCTGCGAATGCCTTCCCGGTCCGAGCTGATCGTCGCGTTGCAGATGCAGTAGTGACAGAGCCTCGGACAGAAAGGGAAGTGGACGTACAGAATCGTCGGCCAGGACGGGCCCTCCGACTGGGAAATGGCCCGGTCGAACTCCTCCCGTCCGCAGGTCTGCGTCCACTCCGACAGGGTCGGATAGCTCGTGTAGTAAGGTCCCGGCTCATGGAACAGACGGATGAGGCCTTCATCGAGAGCCTGCGTGAATCGAAACGCGGTCCTTGTTGGCGAAATCGTCATGGGCATCGTGGAAACCGTCCCGTCCGAAGATGGTCCGCGGACAATCCGAACCGGGTGAATAGATCGTTCCAATATGGCGAGGAGGCCAGACGCCCTTCGAGCCGTTCCACCAGTTTCGCATCCGTCCCGCCGTGGAGTCTGTGTCGCAGATATCCGTAGAAGTACATGGGAAACGGATCGTCCGGGGCGATCGCCTCGGTGATATAGCGAAGGTACGTCGACAATTGCCCGAGCTTTTCCCGGCTGTCCAGGGACAAGAGCCTCTGAAAATTCAGATGGAAGTTCATGTACAGCCAGATGGATTCGTGCACCGATTTGGGCGGAACCGCGTTCAGATCCGCCCCTGCGAAAGGATCGATGCAGGGGGAGGCAAACGCCTTCTTCATGACGTGCTCCCGCCGCTTTCCAAAAGGCCCGCTGTTGAATCGAATCTCCTTCGTGTCGGTCGTTTCGGCCAATCCCTGTTTGACCATCAGATCGAAGATGGGCGTATTGGGCAGCGGCTGCAAGATGGTGATGTTGTACCAGTCCAGGCCCATCTGCACCGCCAGATTGAAGGTGTCCAGAATCATTCGATAGGTTTCCTCGGGAAAACCGATCATGAGAAAACCGCGAGTGTTGATCTGCTCGAACTTCTTGAACACTGCTGCGGCCCGGAGGTAGTTCTCTATGCTGCTGGGCTTGCGGACGCTCTTGAGGATCTCCGGATTGCCCGACTCGATGCCGACGTTGAGCCCGATGCAACCGCTCTCAGCCGCGGCTGCGATCAGTTCCTCCGTGCAGGAGGCGGCCACCACCCCGTTGGTGCAGTCCCAGGTCAGCCCCACGTTCCTGCGGACCATTTCGTTGAACAGACGGATGGCCCGCGCCGAGTCGAAGAACAGATCGTCGTCGAGCCACATGAAATGCTCCACACCCCGCTCCCGCAGCGAGAGCATCTCCTCGATGAGAACGTCGATGGATTTGTGACGCACCCCTTTGCCGTTGAAGTTCCGAACGCTGCAATACGTGCAGTTGCCCCGGCATCCGCGGTTCGAGAGCACGGTGGCCACGCGGACGGATTGTCCTTTGAGACTGAAAAACGAGCCGATCGCTCCGCATTGCGACAACTCCTCGATGTTCAGCAGATCGTGGGCTGGAACAATGTTCAAGTCTTCCTCCGACGGCGTGATCTTCCCGGTGAAATGAATCCGGGAGGAACCGGTATTGCTGTACGCCTGATAGAGAGCGGCGCCTGGGACCTGGCCGTTCACTGCCTGGACGAAACAGCCGAACGCCCGCTCGGCCTCGTAGAAGAAGAACAGGTCCACCATCGAGTACTCGTCGATGATCGCCTCGAACTCTTCCCGGCTCATGAAGCAGTTCGTGATGTGCACGCCGCCGAGGGACAGGGGCACGTCGGGCGCCAGTCGCTCGATCTCCTGTGCAACCTCCACCGTCGAACGATGGGTCTGCGTGAACATGCAGGTCAAGCCGACAAGGTCGGGCTCGAATCGTTCGAGCCCTTGGGACAGGGCATTCGTCCAGATCCTCCGGAAGTCGAACTCCTCCTTCGAGTCGTTCCGCCGACAAGCCTTGAGGACCTCGTGGTGGAGGTTGAGAATCTGCACCTCGATCCCATCCCGACGAAGATGGCTGGCGATCACCCCAACTCCATAGGCGGGATGATTCCAGTACCGGCCGCGACGGGCGGTGGCGTAATCGAACATCGTTTCGTCGCCCTCCGGCGGGACCACGAAAAGGACCTTGCGAACGCATCTCGCAGGAAACAGCTCGGAGAGTCGCTCCTGGATCAACTCCTCGAAGCGGCTGTCGCCCAAAGCCACCGCAACCTCCTGCGTCCCTGGAACACTCTTCTCTTTGAGCATGATCAATGGGTCCTTCCTGGATCGCAAGCCCGATTGACGTCCGCCATCGAGGAGGCACAGGCGTTCCAGATGCCCTCCAAACCGTCGAGAACCTGGCGCGCAGAATGGGGGTTCGCCTCCAGCAAAGCGTCGAGTCCAAACCTCGCGAATCGATACTGCCAGTTCGACGAACCTTCCACGATGGTCCTGGCGTCTTCGAGCAACGTGCGACCACACGCGGGAAGACCCATCAGGACTCGGCCCAACCCTGCGAACAGGAGCATGTAGGGGTTCTTCGGGTAGGCCACGCGAACCGCGTCCAGCCAGGCGACAAATTTCTCGGGGCGGCCGCCGGGTTTGAGGTTCTTGTTTCCGACGTAGTTGCCCAGGAGATTGAACGTCAGCCAGATGTTCTTCACCATCGCTCGCGAAGGGACGACGTCGCCTGAGATCGAGAAGACGTCCGGCCCCAGCGGCAGACTCCGATCATCCTGGATTTCGCGGGTGGGACTGTCTTTGCCGGGGATGAAGTCGGTGGCGCCGGCGCCGTCGGTCTTGAGGTTCTCTGCGACCGCGGTCGGTTTGCTCGTGAACTGAAAGACCGTGAACGAGGACCAGTCCAGGTTCAGCCGGACCGAGAAGGCGAAGGTCTCCAGCATCTGGGCGAACGTTTCTTCCCCGAACAGGCCGATGATGTAGTTGCCGCCGACGAACAGCTCGGGATAGTCCTGGAGCATGTCCGCGACGTTGGCGAACGACTCGAGCGAACCGGGCTTTCGAATCCGCCGGAGCATCCGGGCGTTGCCCGACTCGACGCCGATCTTGAAACCCAGGCAGCCGGAGTCTCGCATCAGGTCGAGCAGTTCCCGCGTGATCGAATGGGTCATCAGGCCGTTGTTGGCGGCCCAGGTGATGCCATACTGACTGCGCAGATCGCCGAGAGCCCGCAGGAGCCTCGTCACCGCGGCCCGGTCGGCAAGAAGATCGTCGTCGAGCACTTCGAAGTGCCGCACGGCTCGCCGCTCGACAAGATATCGCACTTCTTCGACCAGTTCCTCCACCGGATGGGTGCGAGTCCCCTTGCCCATGAACGGGCGGACCCCGCAGAATTTGCAGTTGCCTCGGCAACCCCGGCTCAACTGGAACACGCCGTAGACTGTGTCCTGCCCGGCCATGCGGGAATACGGATTGAGGCTCCCGACACGACAGTACTGTTCCACGTCCACTGCCGAATAGGAATCGACCAGGTTCCCCCGGAGTTCAACGCTGGCGCATTTGCCGGCCGTCCTCAGCACCCGGCCCTCCGCGAGGAACGAGATTCCCGAAACCGGATCAGACGCATCGCATCGATCCTCGTAAGCATCCAGCAGGTAGTTGAGTCGGTCCTCGCCTTCGCCCTCGACGGCGAAGTGGCACAGGCCCTCCTGGAGGTAGCGGTCCATCTCGTTGGTCGCGGTCGGCCCCCCGATGAGGACCATCTGCTCGCCTCGCGCCGTCACGTGCCGCAGGATCGCGGTCAGAGGATGATTCGTCGCGAACAGATCGGTGTACACGGTCAGGCAGGTCACGCCGACCAGGTTCGGATGGAACGTATCGAGCTGTTCATCCAGGACATCGAGCCATCTCTCAGGATCGAAGTTCCCCTGCTCGGCGATCCGCTGGAGCGTGTGCAGATTCAGATCGAGGATCCGGACTTCGATGTCCCGGCCCGACAAGGACTCAGCCAATCGCTGAAGCCCCGTGGGCGGATAGGCGTAGTAGCCGCGATTGCGAATCACCTCGGGATTGATCGTCTCGAAGAGAAACTGCGGCGCCTGGACCAGGAGCAGGCGTTTGCCCGGACCGAACCGCTCCCGAAGCGACGCGGCGTACCCTCGCAAGGCTTCATTCGCATTCAGGATGTCTTGTGGCTCGGTCATATCGATTCACGCAACCGCGTAGGTCTTCCCTTCCCCGGCGTCGATGGGCACCAGGCACCCGCCCATCATCCCGGCGGCATCGGAACAGAGAAAAGCGATCAAAGGCACGAGTTCTTCGGCGTCGGCCAGCCGGCCCCGCGGCAGTCGCTCGGCGACGAACCGCTCGACCACTTCGGGTTTGTCGGCCTTGAGCCGCTGCCACGAATTGCCGGGAGCATGGAAACCGCCGGGCAAGATCCCGGCGACCACGACGCCGTGGGCGGCCAGGTGATTGCCCAGGCTTCGCACGTAGGCGGCCAGTCCCGCCTTGGCGGTGTTGTACCCCACGGAGGCCACGGCGTCCGTGGAAGCGACCGAGCCCACGTGCACCAGATTGCCCTTGCCCCGCTCCATCATGGCCGGGGCCACGAGCCGGTTGATTTCGGCCGCCGCCGCCACGTTGAGGGAGAACAGCTTCAGCATATCGCTGGCGGAGATCAGCGGCTCCCGAAGACCGAGCCCGCCTCCGGCCACATGAAGCACCGTGTCAATCTGACCCAGGAACGCTGTCGCTTCACGCACCGCTTCTTCCAACGCCGCTCCATCTGTCACGTCAACGGCAACGGCCAGGTGATCCACCGCATTATCGCAGGAGCCCCGCACCTCCTCCAGCGTCTCTTTCGACCGGGCCATTAGAACCAGCCGGGCTCCTTGCTCCGCGAACGCCCGGGCGCAGACGGACCCCAGACCTCGGGAAGCCCCGGTGATCAGAATCCTCTTGCCCTGCAGCGAGAACATCGACTTCACCTCACACGAACATCACGTGATCCGGGTCCGTGTCCAGGTACTCCAGGATCATCTTGTTCTTGTCGTTCACCACACAATGGTGGCAGCAGTGCTTCCTCGGATCGATCCGGAAGAACTGCGACTTGTCCGAAAGCCAGGTATCCCGGAACCGTCGATCTCGGATCGAGCAGATCAGTCCCTCGTCCAGGTTGTAGGCCTTGTCGTGGCACGAATAGACGTTCAGGTCGGCGCCGATGACCGGGTTGATCTGGATGTAAGGGCACCAGCCGTAGGACTTGCGGAACGTGGTCAGTTGCTCGCCGTAGCCGTTGAAGACCTCGAATCCCTCGCCCGCGAAATCCGCGACGGCCCGCTCGATCTGCTCGCCCACCGATGCGAAATAGGGCCTGTGGTAGTCGTTGCACTCGGCGCCGTCGTTGCTCACGATGCACGGCGACACCTTGACGCTGTCGGCGCCGGCGTTCTTGATCCGACCGATCGTCTCGTACACGTGCGACGCGTTGTCTTTGTCCACGATGATCACGACGCCCAGGTAGCAGGAGCCGCCGAGCTTGCGGAAATCCTCCAGGTTGCCCATCACCTTGGCGTACTCCTTCTCAGAGACGCCGCGATACTTGGCGTAGCTCGGGCCGTCCCAGCCGTCCAGGGAGACGCGAATCCACGTCCCCTTGGCCGCGAACAGCTCCGCAATCCGGCCCTTCAAGCCGGAGCCGTTGGTCAGCGTCGCGAAACGAATGCCTTTCTCCGCGAGCATCTGGACCGTCTCGGCCAGGTGCGGATAACACAGGGGCTCGCCCCCGCCGCTGAAGGTCACCGCCTTGACGCCCATCTCGGCGAAGTCCTCCACGATCTCCAGCATCTTCTCCCTGGGGATCTGGTCCTTCGCGGCCATGTCCTTGCCGAGTTGGATGTTCTCCTTGCGATAGGCGCAATACCAGCAGTTGTGGCTGCAAACGTTCGTCGGCTTGACGCGTACGTGCAACGGCGGCAGAACCCGCGGAACGCTCGCAGGCAGCGAATCGACCTTGTCCTTGTAGTGGAACACCTTCATTTTCGTGTACAGCAAACCCATGCGCATCGATCCTCTTCAGCCTCGAACCAGGTTCAAGGACTCGGCCGTCGTAAATGCGTAGTCACCCGTGTAGCCCGTCTCGCGGAAGACCTCCTGCCACTCGCTCACGTGCAGGATGGTCGTCCCGAGCAGGGTCCAGTCCTCCAGAAGCTCGCGTCCCTCACGCGTGTTGTAGGCGCCGAGGGTCACGAAGCTGAGGCCCTTGCCGACCCTCTGAATCTCGCGAAGGGCCTGCATCACCCCTCCCAGATTGAGCATGTAGATCGCGGCGTAGGCCATGACGAAATCGAACTGCCCATCCGCAAACGGCAGCTTCTCGTAGGGAGCCAGAACCAGGTCGCCTTTCACCGACTCCATCGCGTGCTCGATGGGATAGGGATGATTCTCGACGCCCTTGACGCATATGCCGGGCAGAGCCAGCTTGAGATCGTGCAGGAAGAAGCCCTTCTTGCAGCCGATGTCCAGAACAGACGAGGCCGAGGTCAAGCCGTAGCGAGCGACAAGTCGCGGGACGATCTGCGCCCATCGGCCGTCGTAGCGGAAACCGCCATAGCCGTTCTCCCGCCGGCCGTCGTAGTACTCTGCATCCAGACCGGCAGCCGCCATTCGATTCCGAATGGTCCGGAATCCCCTCTTCAGGACTCTCGGCGTGCTGCTGTGCGGATATCCGAGATCGAATTCTTCCATCAGTGATTCAGGATCTCCACGGGGTCCACGATCATGTTCTCTCGGAATTCCTCGCGGTCGAGGAAGGGGTACAGGTCCTCCATGGGCTTCGAGACGATCCGTCCGTCGGGTAGTTTGAGCGAGGAAACCCTCGGAATCAGGGCCTGCTCCGGCGGCATCAGGATCTCGCAGACATAGGGACCTGGATGCGCCAGGACCGCGTCGAGCCGCTCGTCCAGGGCCTTCTGGTCTGCGATGCGCTCGGACTCGATTCCATAGGCCTCGGCGAGCTTGACGATGTTCGGGCAGGTCAATCCGCTCGACGGATCGGAGCCGATGTAGCGACCGAAGTGGTTCTGCTGCATCAGCTTGATCGTCAGGTATCCTTCGTTGTTGAGAACAAAGACGATCAACGGAAGCCTGTGATGCGCGACCGTCTGGAGTTCCTGGATGTTCATCTGCAGGCCGCCGTCGCCGGTGATGAGGATGGTCTTGCCCCTGCCCTGGGCGAAGCACGCACCGATCGCGCCGGGCAATCCGAATCCCATCGAGGAGAAGCCGCTCGAGGTGAACAGCCGCTGGCCGGCCTTGGTCCGAAATGTCTGCATCGTGCAGGTGAAGCTGGTGCCCATGTCCGTGACCACGACCGCGTCGGAACCGAGCTTCTCCGAGAGGCGGTCCACGAAGTGAAACGAGTTCACCTTGTCGCGGTTGTCCCGGTAGTCGGGCAGGCAGACGGGGTATTTCTCCTTCCAGTTCCGACATCGCGTCCGCCAGAGGTCGATCGCGAGCCTGACGCCGTCCGCCTCGACCTTCGCCAGCAGGGACCGCAAAAACCGCCCGGCGTCGGCGCAGATCGGAAGGTCGGGACGCAGCGAGGGCTTCTTCAACTCGATCTCGTCGATGTCCACCATGATCTTCTTGGCGCCGCGGGCAAAGAGCTTGTAGTTGTAGCCCACCTGGGGGATGGACATCCGCGAGCCGACGATCAGGACGAGGTCGGCGTTCTGGACCGCGAAGTTGCCCGCCCGGTCGCCCATGATCCCGCTGCGTCCCACGTAGTTCTCGTCGGCGGTGGGAATGACGTCCGAGGTGGTCCAGGACGATACGCAAGGGATCTGGGTGCGCTGAACAAGGTCGCGAAGCGAGTCCTCCGCTCGCGCCAGGCGGACGCCATAGCCGTAGATCAGGACCGGCCGCTTCGCCTGCGAGAGCATCTCGGCGCACTGGGCGACGAGCCCGCTGAGAACATACTCTGTGCAAGGCTCCGAGGGCTCCTCGGGGGTGTAGCCGCGAATCTCTTCGGGATTGACGAGCTTGTTCTGAACATCGAGCGGGACATCGATCCAGACGGGCCCCGGCCGGCCGGTCGTCGCCAGATGACAGGCCTTCTCCACGTGGTAGCGGATCGTGTCGGGGTCGGTGATCGTCACGGCGTACTTCGTGATCGGCCGGACGATGTCGATGATGTTGCCTTCCTGGATGCCGAACTGACGCAGACCGGTTTGGCCGATCAGCGTGTCGCGAGTGACCTGGCCGGAGACGAAGATGGCCGGGATCGAATCCACCCAGGCGCCGTAGACACCGGTGATGGCGTTCGTCCCGCCGGGGCCGGAAGTCACGAGCGTCGCGCCGGGAACGCCGCTGATGCGGGCGTATCCCTCGGCCGCCATGGCCGCAGCCTGCTCGTGATGCGTCGCGATGTACTCCATGCGGTCGCTGCCGCCGAAGGAATCGACCAGGTGCATCGCCCCGCCGCCGCAGACGCCAAAGACGTGCCGCACGCCAAGGTCCGCGATCGTCGACGCGATGTAGTCGGATATCTTCACCACCTTCTTCTCCTGTTCGATGGTCAGCACGGTGACTCCTTCGAAACACTCGCCTTTCGTGCTCTCCTGGAACTCGGCAAACAAAGATACCCGCCCGACCTCCATGAGAGGATTGGCATTCGTGGCGAGGGCGTCCCGCCCTTGCGCAGTTCGTGGCGAGGGCATCTTGCCCTCGCACTCCATGGCCGCATCGCCTGAAGAGCAAGGGCAAGATGCCCTCGCCACGTCGCATCCGATCACCACCACAAGCGATTCCTGCGAGGGGCAGTTGCGATCCTCACGGATGGCTCCCCTGCGAACCGTGAAGACCAGGTTCTGGAACGTCCGTCGCAGGAGCGTCTCGCCTTCCTCCGGCTCCTGGAGCCTGAGGATTTCGGCAGGATGGGGGACCATGTGGTCGGCCCCCTCGTAGGTCGCGCCGGCCCGGCCGTAGGCGTCGCTCATCCGGCACAGGTCCTCCTTGAGCGGCGGGGACTCGATCTCCATGACCCAGATGCCGTTCTCGGAGACCGGGTCGATCGGCAGCACGCTGGCGGCCTCGGTCGAGTGGAACGCCCCGGCGTCGATATTCACCACGCCCATCCGACTCAGTGGAATGCTGCCCTCCAGATGGTGGAACCTGGCGTCGCCGGAGAGCAGGATCAGCCCGGTTCGTTTCCGCGGATGGCAATGCATCGAGGTCCTTCGCTTGCGAACGATCTGGAGCATCCAGATCGCGACGTGCTCGTTCTCGAAGACCAGGTACTCGTACCCCCAAGGTTTCTTGACGATCACGTCCTCGTACGGCGCGCCGCGCACGGCGCAACGCGCGGAACCCTCGGTCTGCCCGCTGTGCTGCTCGTCGGCGGTCTTTCTGGTCACTGTGTGAATCATGGTCAGCTTCTCAAGGCTGCGATGACCGCCTTCATGAATTCGCCGTTGTTCTTGTAGTGCGGGGCAGAGATCAAGTTCCTGTCGATCACCAGATCCCGCTCGGTGTATACCGCCCCGGCGTTCTTGAGATCATCCGCGATCGACATGTACCCGGTGACCTTGCGCCCCTTGACCACGCCGGCCGAGATGAGAATCCACGGTCCATGGCAAATCGCTGCGACCAGTTTCCCGGACTCCGTCATCTCGCGAACGAATTGAAGCACTTCGGGCCGGATGCGGAGCCGGTCCGGCGACTCGAATCCGCCGGGAAGGATGACGCAGTCGAAGTCCGACGCCTTGAGGTTGTCCGTGGACATGGTCGCCCGGGCCGGGACGCCGTACTTGCCGACCATGTTCTGCCCTCCCGGCGTGGCCACGTCCAGATGAAACCCCTCTTCCAGCACCCGGTAGTATGGATACACGAATTCCTCGTCCTGGAAGTTCTGGGCCACGATGATGACGACTCTCTTCATGCATGCCTCCTGCGGCTGGTCAGTTGCTCAATGGCTCGCGGCAGTTCGTAAAGACTCACGATGCGGACGACGTCCGTGTCGCTCCAGTCCGTCACGCCGGACTGGCGACCGATGAAGTCGATGCCCACCTCAACCGCAGCCTGATAGTCGTTCTGCGAATCGCCCACATAGACGCTCGCCTGCTTTTCCCACCCCCGACCGGCCAACAGCTCAGCCAGGTTCTCCGCCTTCTCCTTCGGAGACCCGAGGATCTCCCGAAAGTGCTTCTCGATCCCGCGGGCACGGCACACCTGGCGAAGCTCCTGCTGATCCGAGCCCGAAACGACCGCGAACTCGAACTTCCCCTGGTGCCCTGCGAGAAACTCCAGCGAGCCCTCGACCGGAACGGCCTCGATCACCTTCTGTTTGACGATCTGGGAGTACCGGCCCGCCAGGGTCGCGACCTGGTCCTCGGACGCCGGCCGGCATAGGATATTCTCGTGCAGATGCCGGATCTTGCCATAACGGGAAAGGCCGCCGTTGGCCCGGACGAAGTCCATGAACCGCGTCATTTCGCCGTCCGGGAGATCCCGGAACAGCTCCGTGAAGCCCTGGAACCGGATCTCATTGGTCTCGGCCAGGACTCCATCGAAATCGAAAATAACGTAACGGTATCCCATGGCGATCACTAGATGAAATTCACGTGCGGATGCGGATGCTTCAATTCCCACAGGTACCGGTTCACCTCATCCATCCGGCAGCCCACCCGGCACGAAGAAACGTCAAGCTTCTCCATGCACCAGCGCAAAGAATCTATGCGCCGCTGCCCCTGCCAGATCTCTTCGAAGGTGCTCGTTTCGATGTTCCCGTAGAGGAATCGCTCGTCTCCCAGGTACACGCTGCAACCCCAGATATTGCCGCCGGCGTCCAGGTACGACCAGAAAGGCAACGCCAGGCAGCATCGGTACGACCGGGTCCCGGCGTCCCATTTCTGCATCGCGTTGCGGCGGAAGATCACGTTGAAGCTGCGTGTGCGAGCCTGGTCGAGTTGCTCGGCCAAGTCGTCGCATTCACTGTAGGAGACGCTCTCGAAGGTATGGTGCTGGCTCTGCGGATGCTGGGAATAGGGTTTCACGACCAGATAGTCCATCCCCACGTCCCGGCACCGCTCGGCCAGGCTCACCACCTCGTGCCGATTGTCCGGCAGCAGGAGCAGTTGCGCCCCGAGCGTGCAGGAGGCGCCCTGCCTGGCCCGGATGGTCACCGCCCGCTCGAGGTTCTCGAAGAGCTTCGCAAAATCCTCCGGCCGTGTTCCATGGATTGCTGCGTAGGTCTGGGGCGTGCCGGCGTCGATGCTGACCTTGATCCAGGACATGACGCCGAGAATCCGCTCGGCCACTTCCGGACGCATCAGAACCCCATTGGTGGTCAGCGCCGCGTCGATGCCGGCCTCTTCCTTGGCGTGCAAGATGATCTCCACCATCCGGCGGTGTAGGAAAGGCTCGCCTTCGCCTGCGAACATGATGCTTTTCAAACCCAGCGATCCCATCTCAGAGAGACGCGTCTTGAGCAAGTCCGCGTCGAGAAATCGAGGCTTGTAGCCCATGAAGTCCAGGCCGCAGAAGACGCAACGATGGTTGCACGACCCAGCGGGCGAGATCTCCATGTAGATGGGGTAGACGCGTTCGCCCTTGAGCCACTCGCTCACGCGATCCACGTGAAAAAGGAGCTTATGATGATCGATCCGAAGGCTATCAGCGCCTATTGACGACTGATGATTGATGATTGACGATTCAGGCACGCCAGCCTCTTCCAATAATCCATAATCCATTATCGATTGTCAATCCCTGCAAAGGGACACCTGGTCCATCCAGTAGTGCAGGATCGCAGCGTGTCCCGTCTCGGCCATGCCGTAGGTGTTGGCGGGCAGCCAGAAATTCAACGTGCCCAACTGGCGCAACGCGTTGGTCGGCAGCATCCCAGTGAGGGTGACCAGCGTCGCCTCCCTCGACACCGCGAACTCCGCGGCCTTGACCACGTTGGGCGAGTTGCCCGAGCTGCTGATCGCGACGACCATGTCGCCGGGCTTGAGCCGCCTGCGAAGCGGAGCCAGAAAGACCATGTCGTAGGACATGTCGTTGGCCACCGCGGTGATCAGTGAGATGTCGGTGAAGACCTGCGTGTGCAGATCCGCGTTCTTGGCCAGATCCGCCGCAAAGTGGCTGGCCATCGAAGCGCTGGCGCCGTTGCCCATCAGATAGATCACCCGCTCGGCCAGGCGTACGTCCTCCGTGCTGTCGCACCAGAGTTCGAAGGCTTGGTCGCAATCCACGGGCATGTCCCCGTTCACCGTAGTCTGCATGCCCCCCAGGCAATGATCCAGGGCCAGGATGTGCTCGCTCCAGCCCGGCGTCTTGGCGGCCCTAATCAGCTTGGCCGCGTTGACTTGCGGTCCAAAGCTGGGCGATCGTGTCTGCGTGATGTCCTTTAACATAGTAGCTCGTCCCACCGTCGGCGACCGTGCGAACCAACATCGTCTTCCACGGCCGGAAGTAATAGCTCGGGCTGCTCTTGGCGGCCTCGTGCCGATAGTTGGAGGGCAGATCGTGCAAATCACATACCAGAGTGGTGAACTCGCTCGCTTTTCGACCCCCCTGGACGGCTACGTTGCGGACCATGGCCAAGGCCTTGAGGAACACCTCCGGAGCCATGATCGCGCTGCCGAAGTTCATCACCACGCCATGTTCCAGGTTCTCTAGGACTTTGGTGAATATGAGGAAATCACGATAGCTCACAGCACCCAAAGCGGCGCCGTCGCAATTGGGGTGCTCGTGAATGATGTCATGGCCGATGCCCACGTGGATTGTGAAGGGAATCCCCTGCCGCCAGGCGGTGGCCAGGACGCTGATGTCCTTGTGAGGATAGGCGCCTTGGGCGATCTCCCGACCCAAGGCCTCGCCCAGCCCCAGGCCCTCTCGCGCGGCGACGGCAATCACGTCGTTGATCCGACCGGTCTCCTCCCAAAGCCCGAACTGCCCCTCCTGGATGTACCGGGCGACGCTCTCGGTGGTCGCGCCGATCAGGGCCAGTTCGAAGTCGTGAATGGCGCAGGCCCCGTTGCCCGCCAAGGCGGTGATCGAGCCCCGCTCCATCAGGTCGATGATGTACCGCTGCGCGCCGGAGCGAAGGACGTGGGCCCCCATCATCAGAATCACTCCGGCGTTCTGCCGGCGGGCATCTTCGATGCGCCGGGCCACATCGACCAGTTCCCGGTGCGACACCTCGACCGGCATCAGAGGCAGGATCGCCGCCGTCGTGAGGTCGTGCCGGCGCTGATCGAGAGGCTTGACACGGAGGGCCGACCTGTCGAAAAGCGGAAATCTGCTGGCCATGTCGTCTCATTTCAACAGGGAAGTCACGTACTTGGTCAGGCCGGACTTGTCTATGGCTTTCTGGTTGCCGATGATCTGGACCGCCAGGGCGCCGGCGGCATTGCCGAGAAACGCCGTGATTTCAAGCGGCGCGTTGAGCCGAGCAGCCAGGGAGCTGATGGCAAAGAAGGCGTCGCCCGAGCCGATGCTGTCGATGGCCCTGCTGGCGAACGCAGGCACCACGACGAATGCGCCGGCCAAATCGGACATGCAGGCTCCCTGCCTGCCCCTGGTCACAGCCAAAGCCTGGCTCTGGAAGCGTCGGGCGGTCTGGCACGTCAACAGACGAAGGTCCTTCTTCAAATCCCGCGTGTCGAGGCGAAGTTCGCGCTCCGTCAGGCTGATGTAATCGGCCCTGGCATACCGCGAGATCGTATGCATCGAGGCGTTGCCGGCGTTCACCTGCGTGTTCACCGCCAAGAACCGCGAATGACTCACGAGAGATTCGCACAGGGTCGGACTGACGGCCCCATGCCCGAAATCGGCCGAAATCGCCATGTCGTACTGCGGCGTCTCCCGCCGGACATTCTCGGCCAGGTCCTGATCCTTCTGGGCGGACAGACCCGAGTCGTCCATCGTGTAGATCTCGAGCCACTTGTGAAGACTGTAGCCGTCGAGATAGCGTCGTTTGACGAGAGTCGGCGCGCCGTCCTGAATCCAGAACTCGGGCCGAACCCGCGGATTCAGAGACGACTCGATGAACTGGCGATGATCGTCGTGATCGCCGAGAACGGTCAGCAGCCGAACGTTGTCCACGAAGTTCGCGACATGGTTGGCCACAGCCAGCACCCCGCCGGCGAAGCGGTCCTGCGATCCGTACTTGACCGCCAGGACAGGAGATTTGCCCGAAGCCCCCAGCGGGCTGCAGTAGCAGTACTCGTCGATGATCACGTCGCCGACCAGGAGCACCTTGAGTCTGGCCATTTCATCGACCACCGACAGGACCTGATCCAACGAATATCGTCGGCGGAACAAATCGAGATAGTCCTGTAATTCCTTGGAAAACGAAGAGAAGAAGCGGTTGATCAGATTCGTGGAACTGAAGACGATGTCCTCGGTGAATCGCAGCTCGACGCCGAGTTCCTTGCAGACCTTCTCTTCCTGAGCCAGTTTGCCGGTTCGATCCCCGTCCACCGATTTGAAGTCCGAGCCCTTGACATAGACGTGGGGCCGGAGTAGTCGAAGCGTTTCTTCCGCGGTAGGCCACTGATTCACCGCGACGAAATCGACGAAGCTCAGGGACGCGATGGCCTCGGCGCGAAGCGGTTCGGAAAACGCCGGCCGCCTGTCCCCCTTGTCCACGTACACGTCGGGCGTCAGGGTCACGACCAGGATGTCGCCGAAACTGCGGGCCTGCTCGAAGTATCGGATGTGCCCGATGTGCAGCAGGTCGAATACGCCGTGACAATGGACGATCTTCTTATTCGCATCGCGATGCGGCCGGAGCGCGTCCGGCAGTTCGTTCAGCGGGAATATCTTGTGATTCTGACTCATATCGGTTTGGTTCTCGCGGTCGATCGCCCCACGTCAACGTCGAGGGGGCAAGGAAGTAGATCGGTTTCGACTGGGCCGCCGTGCTCGTCGACAGAAGCAGGTTGGCCATCTCGTGGCTCAAATCGGCGACAAGAATGGCGTCATAATCCACGCTCTCCAGATCCGCCAGGCGGTAACAGGGGAGATGGTAGAACTTCCTCGCGGTCGCCGCCCCACGGACTTCGACAAAGCCGGCGATCCGGTCCAGCTCCAGGCCGAACACGTCGAAGAAGAAGAAATCCATCGCGTTCTTGCCGGTCCCGAGAATGATGAGCTTTCGAGCCCGTCGAAGATCCGTTCCGAGCTGCTGGTAGTATTCCCGAGTCTGAGGCAAGTCCATGAAATGAAAGAAGTTCTTCTGATGACAGGCGGAACAACGGAAGGAATACTCCACGACGCCCACGACGTCCTGCGTGCGGACAAGCTGCGTGTGCTGGGTTCCGCATCGATGGCAACGTCCGACGAGATGGATCTCGCGGCTGCCGGTGCCGCCGGGACGGGCCGCCAGCGTCATATCCCGCGCGCGGAATTCACGGTACTGGAACGAGAGGTATCGCCGGACCTGCTTGTAGACCGACTCCAGGACCGTCTCGGACGGCATGGCGCTGATGTTGAAGTAGGACATCTCCGAGAGCGAGGGGGACCGCCATGGCCATTCTTTCATCCGATTCGTCATGTAGTCCCACTCGTCGCCGATCAGCCCCTTCTTGAGGGCCCGGACGTAGATCGGGGTACCGGGGTAGACGCCCACGAGTCCGAAATTGGCGTCCATCTTGTTCTCTATGACGAAGTCGAACGTCTTCTTCAGATCCTCCTCCGTCTCGTCCTCGTTGGTCATCATAAACGGAGAATCCACCATCAGTCCGACCCGCCGGGCGGCGTCGAGCGTCCTCTTGAACTGATCCACGGAACACCCGCGTTTGAGGGTGGGCAGGATGTTCTCCGACGCGCTCTCCAGACCGGCGCAGATCATGACGCAGCCGGCGTCCTTCATGATCGGCAGCAACTCGGTCGATTGGTCCATGCGGAAACAGCAACTCCACGGCTTCCTCGGCCGGATCTTCTTGTACTCCCGGCAAAACTCCAGAATGTCCTCGTCGCAGTCAAAGAAGATCTCAGTGGCGAAGGTGATCCACTCGAACTGGTAGCGGCGATTCCATTGCTCGATTTCGCAAAGGATGTTCTCAATCCTGCGCGGCATGAACCGCCCGACCGTGGGCGAGCAGAAGCTGCATCCCCCCTTGCAGCCTCGCCCCGTCAGAACGGGCATCATCCGACCCAGCCCGGGAATGACGTGGTGACGGTAGGAGTCGATATAGCCTTGAAGGTCAATTGCCTCGTAGGCAGGCATGAAGTCTTCCTGATCCAGAGCCACGCGGCCGGGAGGATTCCGGACCACGTTCCCATCCGGACCCTTGAAAGCCAGCCCTGGAATGGACCCGTAGTCGGCGCCCGCGTGCAGCGCATGGAGAAGCTCGGGAAAACAGCGTTCGGCTTCTCCCACCACCGCAAAATCGACCGGCAGCTTGTCCAGGAGCAGATCCATCCGAGCGTTCTTTGTGATGTTGCCCCCAAGAACGATCGGCGTCCGCAAAGACAGCGACCGAAGACGGGTCAGCATCTCGCGGAACCAGTTGATGCCATAGACGAAGCCTCCTGTCCCCATGGCCAGGTATTCCCCTGCCGCCAGCTTGCGCAGGTAGTGTTCGACGGGCAGGGCCGGACGGTTCATGTCGAGAAAATCCGTTGGGATCTCCGCCTGCTTCAGGCACGACAAGACATACCCCATGCCGATCGGGATGAACTGGAACGGGGGCTTGATCAGAAGGACTCTCTTCATCTTCGTTCTCCAGAGCCTTCGACTCGGGGCCGAGCGGTCACGCACAGATGCCACCCTCCCCATCGCTCCAGACGATGGAACAAAGCGTCCGGCATCCACCGGAACGGCCAGGCCTTGCGGTACTCGTACCGCTTGTACTCAGGGATGCTGTACGGGAAGATGTGCTCGACGCTCGCGGTCACCACCGAGAATCCATCGAGCAGATCCCGCACCGTCCTGCGGGAATAGCTGTATGTCACCGGACAGCCCGTCTGCGCCTCGGAATGGCGTGCGATCAACTCATCGAGCTTCCAGAAGGCCCCCTTGCCCTGCGTGAGCAATATCCACAGGACCTTGTAGGAGTAGCGATGGTACACCATCATCTTGAGCACGCTCGCAGGTCCCGTGTACTTTCGAATCTGGGCGATTACGTTCTCAGGACGCGGCGTATGGTGGATCACGCCGAACGAGTAGACCAGATCGTATGTGTCCAGCGGAACGACCTCCGACAACCGCTCGGCGTCGGCCCGGAAAAACGTGATACGGTCCTGCAAACCGAAAACCGCCGCACGTCTCCTGGCCAAACCGAGGGATTCTTCGGAGAGATCGACCGCTGTGACCTGTGCCCCAGCTCGCGCGAAGCGGATCGTGTCGGTCCCGATGCCGCAACCGATCTCCAGGACCTTTTTGCCGTTCCACCGTTCGAACTCGGCAAAACGAGGGATGTGCGGCTCCACAAAGTACTTGCGGGCCTCGACTTCCTCGAAGAACTCCCGGGTCCCGACCGGTCTAGGCGAGTGCCGGATGTTGCACGGCCGGGCGTCCCAGTACCGGCGTACGTCGTCGACCGTCCGGGTGCGAAATGCCTGCGCCAATGTCATACAAGATTCTCCCAGAAGTCTGCGCAGCGGTCCCGAACGCGCGATACTCGAATTTCCGGAACGAGGCGTTGCGGTAGATGCGCCAGCAATCGATCAGAAGCGGAAGAGGCCCGACTCGATCCTCCAGTCGCCCGATGTCCAGTTGGCTGTACTGCGGCCACGGCGTCAGCATGACCACAACCGAGGCGTTCGCGACCGCTTCGTACGGGCACTCGCAGCAGACGCCGCGTCCCTTGAGGACCTCCGAGGCGTTCGACAGGGCCTTCGGATCGTGCATCCGAACGACATAGCCGGCGTCGAGGAGCTTACGCGCCAGCATGACGGGCTGCGACTCCTCCACGATGTGGGTTCCCGGCTTGTAGGAAAGGCCCAGCAGCGCGACGGTCGACCCGGGCAGCGCGTGCTCGCCGACCATGGCGAGCAGGCGGTCCACGATTTCCCGATTCACCTCCACCACCCTGGGACTGAGATGCGCCCACGTCCCGGCGTCCTCGGCGCATCGCTGGAACGCCAGGTTGTCCCGCGGAAAACACGGGCCGCCGAAACCGAGGCCCCCTTTGAGATACTTGCGTCCCACCCTCGCGTCGGCCCCGATCGCGGTGGTCACGACGTCCACGTCCGCCCCGGGAATCCGTTCGCAGATCGCCGCCAGTTCGTTGGCGAAGCTGATCTTCATCGTCACGTAGCAGTTGAGGCTCAGCTTGGTGATCTCGGCGTTGGTCAGGTTCATCACCGCGTGGTAGGGATCGCTCTCGACGACCGAGGAATACAGCGCTCTGGCGGTCTGAGCGGACCGGTCGTCCGAAGCCCCGATCAACAGCAGGTCGGGATGAAGAAAGTCGTGAATCACCGAGCCCAACGCCACGAATTCGGGGTTGTAGAGCAGCCCGAAATCCCGCCCGCACACCTTGCCCGTCAGCGACTCCAGCAAAGGCGCGAAGACCCGCTCGCATGTGCCGGGCATGACCGTGGAGACGACCCCGACGACATGGAACGAGTTCTTGGCGCGCAGGGCCGGCGCGATCCGCGTCAGAACCGCCTCCACCGAGGCGTTGGAGAACCGCCCGTCCGGGTTGCTGGGGGTGGGAACCGTAATCATCGTGATGTCGCTGCTGCGGACCGCATAGCCGTAGTCCGTCGTGAACTCCATGTTGTGCCGGCATCGGTCCAGAAGTTCGGCCAGACCCGGTTCGTCGATCGGACAGGAGCCTGCGTTCAAGGCATCGACGTGGGAGTCGCTGGAATCGACGCCGACCACGCGATGCTTCTTTGCCGCGAAGCAGGCCGCCGAGCAGAGTCCAAGCTTACCCAGGCCGACCGAGGAGACCGTGAGTTGATGATTCTTCGCAGAGGAGCCGGGATTTGCCATAATCGATATCCTGTGTTCAACGATCCATTCCATAGGCGCCGATGGCCCGTTTGACCTGACGCAGTTGTTTCAGTTTGCTTTGCACGTCGGCCTGTTCGGCCTGGAGCATCAGCGTCAGTTCATCGTACGACCGCTTCAAATCGCGCCGCCGGGTTTTGGAGATGGCCGCCGCGCCCCCCTCGTGGCCTGTAATTCCCGCCACGACCGCGTTGGTCCGTTCACCCAACGACTCCACTCGCGAGAAATCCCCTTTCCGCACGGCCTCCAGTTGCTCCTTCAACAAGCAGCACAGACGGATCGCCAAATCCTCGACTTCCCGTCCGACATCCTGTCTGCCACCGCCATGCGCCGTCATGTCTGTCCTGCCCCCGCCAGCGTGTGCTCGACCTCTTCGAGCAGATTCGCGGCGTCCCGATTCGTCGGTTCCAGCACCAGCAGATCCTGAAGCGTGCCCTTGGCCAGTTCGGTCTGACCATCCTTGAGATACAGGGCCGACAGTGCGAACATCACGGAGGTGTCGCCCGGATGCATCTGGAGATACACCTGGAGATAGTAGATCACCTTCGCGAAAGAGCCCATCTCACACGAGACCTGGAACAACCCCAGCAGGGCCGTGATGTTGTTGTTGTCCAGTTCGAGCGACTTCATGTAGAGATCGAACGACTGCGGGAAATCGCGGCGCTGCTGGGCCACCATCGCCAGGCCGGTGTAGGCCTTGGCGCACCGCGGATCGAGCCGACAGGCGACCCGGAACGCGATCTCCGCGTCCTCCAGCCTGGCCTCCTGGAGGGCGGCGACGCCCAAGCCCACATACGGTCCCGGCTCGTCGGGTCCCAACGCCGCAGCCTTCTCGTAGCAGCGGTGGGCCTGGCTGTAGTTGCCGACCGACGTGTAGCAGTCCCCCAGCTCCTGCAACACTTCATAGTGCTGCGTCAGTTTGTGCCTTTCGACTTCGTTGGCGTTCATGCTATCCATACTGGTTGCAGTCCTAGACTCCCCCACGGGTCTGCTCGTATTGCATCCGGGCTTGGGGTTGCGGCGGTCCCGGCTCTCTGGCGTCCGAAAGCCCTTGCTCGGCCTGCCGGAGAAGCTCGATCGCCCCGGCGAAATCCCGCTGCCGCCGACGCACCTTCGCTTCCAGCAACAGCGTGTCGACCGCCGGACGCAACCGATTGACCTCGCGGCTCAATCGACCCGCCTGGGCGCGGTCGCCCGCCTCGAAGTACGCACGGGCCGCCATCGTTTTCATCCACAACTCATTGCCGTATTGCCTGCCCATCCTCTCGAACAATCGGGCCGCCAGCGTCCAGTCCCCTTCCGCCTCGGCCAGCTTGCCCTGCCGGAGCAGCTCGTCGAACTGGAAGGGCAGTTCCTCCAGACTGGGACTTCGCAGCCGAACCCCGAAGGCCGCCAGGGAACCCTCGATCGACAGGTGCGGAAAAGCCGCTCGAGCCTGCTCCAGTTCGGACCGCCGCACGACGGCGCCCCACCGGCCCGGTTCGCATCCAGCCAACAGGAAACCCTCACGGTCCTCACGACTCTGCAGGATGGCGTGCACCGCGTCCTCCACCCACATGTCTTCGACGGGAATCCCCATCGAGACAACCGCCACATGTTGTCCCTGGGCCTTTTGCAGTGCCGCGTCCACGCGTTCATCCACCGAACTTCGGGGATCCACGGGAACGCACACCACGTTGGGCATCTCGATGTCCAGCCTCGCCAGATCCGCCGGCGGAAGCGGTAGGTAGAGCTGATAAGGGTAGAACGTGTGCCGCCATATCCGCATGAGCGTCTGCCCGACTTCATGATTCAGTCGGTCCAGGGCCATGATGATGGCCAGTTCGCCCATCCTGGGCCATGGCTTCGGCGGATTCTTGGTCCGAATCGCCAGGACGTTGCGGAGGTAGTCTTCGGAATCCCTCCGCCGCACGTCCGAGATGCGGTCCGAGTTCTTGAGCGGACAGTAGAATTCCCCGGTAATCGACAGGACGTGATGGAAGTCCGAGAAGAACGCCGTGCGGCGGTTGATATCCCAATCGATCAGGATGTTGAGGTTCTCGGAGTACGGACCGGTCTTGTCGAGCAGGTCCCGACGATGCATCAGCGAGACGTGCAGGACGTGATTGAAATACAGCATGAGAAACCGGTCGAAATCCCTGCTGATCTCCACGTGCTTGCTCAGGACGACCCGCTCGCCGCCGGGCCGGACCTCGCAGTAGACGCGGTACAGATCGCTGTAGGCCGCATGGGAATCGGTCTGTGTCTCCAGGGCGCGGACCAGCGTTTCGACATGGTGGGGATACCATGCGTCGTCGTCGTCCAGATAGGCGACGTATCGGCCCTGGGCTTTGGACAGCGCCTCGTTGAGCGAATGAGGCTTGCCTCGGTTCTCCTTCCTGTCGATGAAGACGATCCGAGAATCGCGGAACGAGCAAACCACGTCGGCGACGTCCTCGCCCCCGTCGCGGATGACGAAGATCTCCAGATCGCGGTAAGTCTGCGACAGGGCGCTGGTCAGAGCGCCGGCCAGATACCGCCGCCGGTTGAACGTTGGCATCAGCACGGACACCAGCGGACCCCGTGCGTCTCCCCCGTTGGGGCGGAGCCGACCTGTCGTATCTGCGAAAGAGTTCGTCATCGCTCGTACAACCGCAACCTGTCAGGGCGTCGCCCGTCGCGTCTCGCGAGGCGATCGCCGGGTGGAAACCTCACACGAGACCTCGCCCGCAACGCGTCCGGGCCTGGATTCGATCTCGGTCTCGATCTGCTGGAGAATGCCGTTGACCCGGTTCAACTGCTGATCGAGCGGATATCGCTGCTCCACGAACCGGCGATACTGCTCCGGCTCATACTCGCGAGCCAACACGTGTTCGCAGAACTGCTCGGCGATGTTGAACAGGTGCTTGGGAGGGAACAGCTTGTCGGCCCCCGGGAAGTTGTGAACGATGGGCTTCAGGCCGCAAGCCATGCCCGCCAACAGGGCCTCGATCTGGTCTTCTCCGATGCCGCAGGCGACGATGTAATGCTTGTCGCTGAGCCAGCCGTTCAGTTCGCCGTACGAGGGCTCGAACGTGATGACGTCGGTCAAGTCCAACGTGCGGACCATATGACGGATGTACTGTTCCAGGATAGGGCTCTCGAACGAACCCGCGAACGACAGCCGGTATCCTGGATCGAGGTAGTGCAGCTTCTGCATGCACTGAACCAGAAACGCGGGATTGGCCTGCATGGTCAGACAGCCGATGCAGGCGAGGTTCTTGCCCCGCTCCCGCCGGCGAAGCACATACCGTTCGAGGTTGACGCCGTTGGGCACAACGACCAGTCGGGTGCGATTGTGGATGTCCGGCACCTGCTCGACTAGAACCTCCTCCACCGCGGAACTGCCGATCTGAACCAGGATGCTGACGTTCTCCCATCGCACGTCCTTGGCCCATCGGTCGCACAGGTCCGATCTCCGAACGCTGACGACAATCCGGGCATCTCCTCTGAGCCTGGAGGCCTCCACAGCCATCGGTCCGCCCCCGTCGAACCAGGCGATGTCGCTCCATCGCAACAGGCTGGCCATCGCTTCATGAGAAGCGTCGGACTCGGACGCCAAGCCAAGACCCTGATAGTATTCGGTCTGGAACCGTTCCTGCACGAATTCGCAGATCTCGGCCAACACCCCGTCCCCCCCGGCGCCGGCGCGGAAGAACGCCACTTTGGGCCGCTTGCTGCGGATCACCTCGAGCATCGGCGTAAGCACTTCCTGCTCGGGCCACAGGCGACGAGACCGAAGCAGCACGTCGATAGCCAGACCCGCCCTCCCCTGATCCAGGAGCAACGTGGCGGTTCGGTTCAGCACGTCGATGCTCAGAATGCCCAACTGCTCCATGGAGTCGAACAATGCAACGGCCTCCGCGGCCCGCCCGCCGGCCAGATAAGCCTCCACCAGATTCCACACGATCTCCGCGCTGTCGGCCTTGACGCTTCGCGCCTTGATCAGACAGCCGATCGCCTCCTCGGTCTGCCCCAGGCAATGCAGGATCGCGCCGGCGTCGTTCAGGGCCTGAGGATCGTTCGGCGCCAGGCGCAGGTGCTCGCGGATGCAGTGGAGCCCTTCCTGGTGCCGGCCGGCCGTGGCCAGTTCCAGTCCCCGTTGATAATGGTTCAAACCCGTCTGAGTCGTCATCCCTTGTGCTCCCTTCTTGGCAACTGTCACAGGACGATCAGTATCCGCCGGAGTACTGCAAACCGCATGCCGACCCCAGAAAATGCGATCATGAATCCTCCCGCGGCGGCCTCCCCCTTCTCCGCTGGATAGAAATCACACGCCCGCGTATGCAAACCAGTCGGCCCTCGAACCAAACCCCGCCGTCAGTATATGAAATCCAGCAGCGACATGCTCATGAGCTTGCCTGCCACGGAGAGGGACATCTGGTAGAGCACCTCGCGGCGTGACAAATCGATCGCAATCTGCGCGATGTCGGCTTCCTGCAGCCGCGTGGTCTCGTCCTTGGTGTCGAATTCCATGTCCTCCAGATTGTTGCTGAGCGTGCTGAGAAAACCGATCTTCGAGCCGGTGGACACTTCCTTCTGGACCAGGAGATGGCGGACCTCCTCCACGGCCGCGACGCACTCGTCCACGTAGTTGAGCAGTTCCTGGGTCTTCAGGCCGCGTTCGTTCTGCAGGAGGTCGCGCAGGCTGATCAGCGTGTTGAAGACATTATACGTGCCGGGAACCCGGACCAGCTCGATCCCTGTGTTGTTGATGCCGGTGGTGTCGACGTACAGGACGCGCCCCGTGCGGGAGTCGGTCACGGCCTGATTGGTCGATCCCCCCGCGGGCACGGTCACGAACGTGGCGCCGTCGTCGATGGAGATGCGGTAGTTGGCCCCGTCGTGCTCGACGGTCATCCAGACGTCGCCCTGCACGTTGGATGTTCCGGTCCCCGCGGCGGCGCCGCTGCCGCCGAGGAAGATCGGGGTCTGCCGATCGTTGGCGTGAAAGACTTCGTCTCCGACGTGGTAGCTCTCGATCTGCAATCCCGGCGCGACGTCCACATAGCGGGACGCATTGCTCCCCTGATACGCGACCGACACGATGCGTCCTCCCTCGCGCTGGACTGTGTAAGGGGCGATGCTGGTGTCGTTGCCCCCGAAGAGATACTGGCTGGCGTGCTTGGTGTTGGCCAGGGACACCAACTGCTCCAGGCTGTTGTTCAGCTTGTCGGCGATGCGCTTCTGCCCCTCGGAGTCGTGAACGCCTCCGACGATCTGCGTCAGCAGAGTCAAGGTGGAGGCCAGTTCGGTGGACATGTCCCCGATGATCGTCGAGGAGATCTCCAGATTGCCGATCAGTTCCATGACGTTCTCTTTGTAGCTCTGGAGGGATCGCTCCTGCGAGTTGAGCCCCAGGATCCGATAGGCGTCCGAAGGACTGTCGGACCCGCGGTTGACCCGGTTGCCGCTGGCTGCCTGCTCCTGCAATTGGAGAATCGCTTTTCCGTGCAGGCCCAGAGCGTAGGAAATGCTGCTATAGATGCTGGTGAGTGATCCACTCATGATCGCCTCTCAAACCATGTCCATCAACGTGTTCATAACTGACTGAAGAGTGCTCAGGTACTTGGCCACCGCCTGGAACATCTTCTCGAAGATCATCAACTGGGCCGCTTCGTCGTTGATGTTGACGTCGCTGATTTCGCTTCGCCGGTTTTCGAGGTTCTGAATCATCGCCTCGACGTTGGACTGTCGGGACTCGCGCAGATCCACCTGCTGCCCGATGTTCGCCACAATGCGATGGTAGTATTCGCTGGGGGTCATGCCGGTGAGGCTGTCCAACCCCTGGTCCCGCACGGCCGCCAGCCGCAAGGCCGCGACGTTGTCCGTCAGGTCCGCGCCGTATGCGGTGGCGATCCGGTCCGGCGTTGCCGCGATGCCGTCCACCAGCTGCATCTTGTCGGCGCTGTTCCCCGAGAAGAATGTGTTCATGCCTGCGGCCGCCAGGAACCCCGACGTGTCGGAGGTCGCCAGACCCTGGGTCTGGAAGGAATCCCCTGCATTCAGGTCCCCGGTGCTGACGGAGATCTGAATGCCGTTGAGGAGTTCGATGACGTCGCCCGCGGCGTACCCGGCCCCAATGTTCACCGTACTGACGAGATCCCCATTTCCATCGGTCACGTCGAGCCGGAGATTGCCGTTTCCAACGCTGCCGGCGCCCGCCACCGTGAAGGTGACCGTATCGTTCTGCTCCCCCCTGTAAATACCCGAGAGAGTAACCGTCGGGGGCGAAGCCGCGGTGAAGGTTGCAGCCGTCGGCTCCGGCACGACGGCCGGGAGGAAATCGAACTTGGATCCCAGGTCGGCCACAATATGCAATCGAGACGAGACAATCGAAGCGTTCAGGCCGGGAATCGCGTTGATCTTCGCGGCAATCGTCTGCGCCGTGTCGGGCGGCGCGCCGGAGGCATTCACGTCGATCGCATATCGGTCGATTTCCCCCGTGGCGGTGTTCGTCACGCGGATATAGAAGGTCCCGTCCGCCACGCCCGCGTCCGTGGCGACCAGCGAACTCGCGTCGAGGGTCCCGCCGCTAAGCTCAGTGAACGAACCGTTGACGCCCAATCCCTGGACATGGATCTGATTCACGCTGGCGACGATCGCCTTGGCCAGATTGTCCAGATCGGTCGCGATCCCCTGGAGCGACTCGTTCTTCAACGTCATCAGGCCGCCGAGCCGACCGCCCTGCACGGTCAGGTTGTACCCGCTGCTGTTGCCCGCCGAAACCCCGAGCGAACCGTCGTCTCGAAGGCCGACCTGAATCTGCACGGTGATCGCCCCTGTAACGACCGGAAGCCCCCCGATGGAGACGTCGACGATGCCGTACTCGCGTTGCGTCGTCTCCACGCTCGCCAGCTTCGCCAGTTCCACGATCAACTGATCGCGGTGATCCCGAAGGTTGTTGGCCTGCCCCTGGCTGATCTCGATGACCTGGATCTTGCCGTTGAGCTCCGCAATCTGCTGGGTCAAAGAGTTGATCGATTCGCCGGTGTTCTTCGCCTCGAGCACAACCTGGTCCTCGAGGTTGCTCAGGGACGCACCCATGCGACGGAATTCGCTGCACATGACCTCCGCGGAACTGATCACGTCGTTGCGCCACACCCGCTCCAAAGGATGGGCGGCCAGCCCTCGCAAGGAGTCGAAAAACGCGTCGATGGTCGCGTTCAGGCCGCTGCCCTCAGCGAACTCACCGAACGTCGTCTCCACCGCCGTCAGAATGGACAATTCCTGCGAGATCTGCGCATAGGTGGAGCCTTGCTGCATGATCTCGGACTCCAGCAACTTGTCGATCAGCCGGGTCACGCCGGCAATGTCCACTCCCGCGCCCACCGCGTTCTGCGCCATCTTGCCGTAGGTCGTCGGAGTGAGTTCCACTCTCTGGCGATGGTATCCGTCCGTGGAGGCGTTGGCGATGTTGTTTCCGATCACCTCCAGCGCGCCGGACGCGGCGTTGAGACCACTGAGTCCTATCGAGAAATTCTGCATCGTTCCGTCCTGGTCGCGGCGTCCGTCCGCCCGTCAAAACTGCATGTTCAACAGCGCCGCGCCCGTCGGATGTCGGGCGGTGCCCGTGGGACTGTAGGTTGTGCCCGTCTTGCCGTCGGGACCGAGAAAGACGCGCAACAACGACCGGTTGAATTTCGCGCAGTCCGCGATCAGCAGGCTCGTCAGAGTGTGTTCTCGCCTCAACCGAGCGATCAGGAGCTTCAGTCGTGTCTGGCGTTCCGCCAGAGCCGACCGGTCCGATTCCGCCAACCGGGGCAGAAGTCCCGACAATGTCAGATCCCCTTCAGACGCCCCCAAAGCCGCCGCCAACTCCCGACGCAGCTCCTGCCGCCGACGCTCCGTGACGGCATACGCCTGTCCCTGTTCGTGGATTTCCAGCAACTGCTGCTGAAGCGCTTCGTCGTCGCGTCTGATCAGAAAACCGCGGAGCGCGTCGAGCCGCAACAGAGTGGCCTCGATGTGCCGAACGTCGTCGTCGAGCACCTCCAGCAACGCGGCCACTCGCGTCTGAATCGCCGGATCCGGTCGATCCCGTCGGGGGTTCCCTTTTGTCGTCGCCAATGCCATCGCTACAATTCCTCGTCAATGGATCCTGCGGGGTCCACGGGGCCCTGCATCTGCTTGATGTACCGGTAGACGTCTTTCCAGAGCCCGAAGCCGCCTTTGTCGGCGACATCCTGAGCGAGGTAAAGCCAGAACATGCCTCGCACCTGCTGCGATCCGCTGTCCTGGTCGTCGAAACCGCTGTCTTCGATCGAGTTCTGCACCTGTTCGAACAGCTTCGTCAGGAGGACCGATTCGAAGTCCTTCCCGATCTGCTTCTCCTTCTCGTCGCTCAAGGGACTCGACGCGGCCCGATCGGCGTTCTGCGTCTCTCCCATCGCCTGGGCGTTCCCTCGGGAACGGAGGGATACGCTGTAGGGAGTCCGCTCGGGCGCCTGCGACAGAGGCAGGGACACCGGCATTCCTATCGATTCGACACCGTCCATTCGACCTCTCCTACATGAGGATCAGCTTCGCCTGCAAGGCCCCGGCCTTCTTCAGGGCGTTGAAGATCGCGATCAAGTCCCGCGGCGAGGCTCCGATCGCGTTGAGCGCCTTGGCCAGTTCTGACACGGTCACCGTTCTCTCCAAGGGGATCAGATACGCGTTCTGCTCCTGCACGTCCAGCGAGGTGTCCGGGATCACTTCGGTCGTGGCGCCGTCCGTGAAGGGCGTCGTGGGCTGCGAGACCTCCGCGGATTCCTTCACCTTGACCACAAGGCTGCCCTGTGCGATGGCCACCGACGAAATGCCGACGTTCTCGCCTACAACGATCGTTCCGGTGCGTTCGTTGATGACGATCGTCGCCGGCGTGTCGACGACCACCTCCTTGAGCGTAATCTCGTCGATGAACGGGACGATGCGAGCCGCGGTGATCTCGGGCGGCACGCCCACGCGGACTGCGCCCGCGTCGAGCACCAGCGAAATCCCCGGATACGCCTTGTTGATGACGTCGCTGATCCGCTGGGCAGTCGTGAAATCGCTGTTGCGGAGAGTCAGCGTGAGATAGCGCAATCCGGCCGCCTGTTCGATGAAGGTGGCCAATTCGGAGCGTTCAACGATGGCTCCATCCGGAATCCGTGCGACGGTCTGATGGTTCTTCGAGAGAGTCGCCTGGCTGCCGGAAGCGGACCAGCCGCCGAGAGACACACCACCCTGCGCCACGGCGTACACCTGACCGTCGAGCCCCCGCAGCGGCGTCGGCAGCAGCATGGCCCCTTGCAGAGTGTCCGCGTCCCCGAGCGAGGAGACGTCGACGTCGAGCCTCATGCCCTCACGGTCGAACGGGCCCAATTCGGCGGTCACCATGACCACCGCCACGTTTCCGCCCATCAGATCCGACGGCGACAGGACCAGTCCCGAGTCGCGCAGCACGTTGGTCAACATCTGGCGAGAGAGCAGCGTCTTGTCCCCCGTCCCGGCCAGACCGACCACCAGTCCGATGCCGGACAAGGGGTTGCTGCGAACGCCCTGGATCTCGACAATATCCTTGATCCGCTCCCCCCGACCGACGCCGGCGAGGAGGAGCCACAACGCCATGACGGCAACAAAGGCGGGAATCCTGGAACCACGCGTCATCCTGATGCACTCCATGGGAAAACCGTTCGAGAATCGATCACCAGGGCCAGAGGACGTCGAAGATCCGCCCCACCCAGCCCGGCCGGGTATACGGTGCCGAGACGCCGCTATTCTTCGTAACGATGTGGAAATTGGCGACCTGGGCGCTCCTGACGGTGTTGTCGAACGCGATGTCGCTGGGCCGAACGATGCCGCTGACCTCGATCGTCTGAATGTCTCCGGCGATGTCGCGGTCTCGCGTGCCGATGACGACCAGGTTTCCGTTGGGCAGCACGTCGAGCACCACCACGGTGACGCGGTCCACGAAACTCCGTTCATCCTTGTAGTCGGCCTTGCCCTTGAGCGTGTTGCTGCCCTCGGCGTTCATCTTGAAGCCGGGGATGCTCGGAAGGACGTGGTCGATCTCCAATCGTCCGTTGAAGTTGCTGGATCTCTCCGTCTCCTTCTGGAGGTCGCGTTTGGCTTTGTTGTCCACCGTGCTCTCCTCGGCGATCTTGATCGTCAGGATGTCCCCGATCTTCCGCGCGACGTCGTCGCCGTAAATGGCCTGCATGTTCTTGTCGCGTTTGCCCCAGATCGACGCCGCGGACAGCGAATCCGTCAGAGAGAGGAGCGCAACCAACGCCGCAAACACGATCGTTCTTGGAGTATTCATCGATTCCCTTTCGATTCTGGTTTCTACAGCGCCGGCTCGACGGTCCCGTCGGCGTTCACTTTGCACACGACGACACGGCTCGAATCCGCGTTCTTCACTTTGACAAGGTCCCCGGCCCGGCCCTCCTGCAGGGCGATGCCGTTGGCCGTGATCGTCAGGCCCGGCTGTTCGATGCGGATGACGACGCCTCGGTTGCGCTGAACCACGATAGGGGTCTGGGCCGCGACGACGAGGTCCGCCCGGAGTTCCGTGTTCTCCGCCAGCTTGCGAACGGCGACAAGCCCGTACGGAGGCCTCCAGCCTGCGGGTTCCGGCTGCTCGGAAACGATCGTCTCGATCTTCACGTCCTCCGAGGTCAGGACCATTCCCTCGGCAATCTCCCTGGTCGTCACCGCGCGCCGCACCTGGTACTTCAGCCGAAACGACAGATCCCGCACGCCGACCTCGTTTCCGTCGGCGGTCACGACGATCTGCACGGCCACCACGCCGCGCGCCTGGCTCCGGATGAACCGGGGCGTCACCTGCAAATCCGCAACGTCAGACGACAAGACCACGTCCTTGGGCCTGACAGGAGACACCGCGTCGTGAATCCTCGGCGCCGGCGGATGCTGACGTAAGAATGTTCGACCGATCTCGACGAGTTCCTCCGAGCTGATGACCCGGTGGAAGCGGCGGATCGCAACCGTCTCGGCGCCCGTCAGACGGACTCGGTCGGCCGGGATGCCCGAGGAGGCCAGCCGACTCAGAATCGTCGGACGATCCAACACCGCCCGTTGTCCAGGGGTCGAGAGTTGGCCCAGGCCGATTCTGCCGGCCGCCGCCACCTGCGACGGATCGCCCCGAAGGACGCCGATCTGGCCCAGCGTCAGAAGGCTGCCCTGCACCGTGATCTCCCGAGGCAGATGGACCTGCAACAGCGTCTCCGCAGGCTCGGTCTCTTCCGCACCGAGCGACACCGCCGGCCACCCGACCACCGCCAGCAACAGAATGCAGCAAAGCTCACGTCCCATGGCTGTCTCCTAGTGGAAGAGATTGCTCGTGTTGCGGAGCATCTCGTCGCCTGCCCTAATCGCGCGGGAGTTGATCTCATAGGCCCGCTGCGCGGTGATCAGATTCACCAGCTCGGTCACCATGTTGACGTTGGACTTCTCGAGAAATCCCGATTGGATCTCGCCAAAGCCTTCCTGCCCGGCCGTCCCGACCACCGGCGGACCACTGGCGTCGCTGGGCGTGAACAGGTTGTCGCCCTGGCTGACCAGGCCGGAGGGATTCACGAAACGGGCGATCTGAATCGTCCCGACGACCGAACGGATGCCCTCGGTGTTCGTGACATTGACGCCGCCGTCGGTGCCGATGTCGACCGTCGCAGCGTCGGGAGGAATGGTGATTGCCGGCTCGATCTGGTATCCCGCCAGGCTGACGAGCTGTCCGTTCGCGTTGGTCGTCAGCGACCCGTCGCGTGTGTACCGGAGATCGCCGTTGGGCATAAGCACCTGAAGGAACCCGTTCCCTCGGATGGCGATGTCCATGCCTCGCTGGGTGTTGTGAAATTCTCCGAGACTGAAGACTCGCAGCGTGGACGCCACGCGAACGCCGGTGCCGACCTCCATCCCGGTCGGAGCGTTGACGCCGGGGGCGATCTCCGTGCCGGGCTCCTTCATCTTGGCGTACAGCAGGTCCTGAAATTCGATCTGGCTGCGTTTGAAACCCGTGGTGTTGACGTTCGCCAGGTTGTTGGCGATCACGTCCACCAGGGTCTCCTGGGCCATCATACCGGTGGCAGAGGTGGAAAACGCTCGCAGCATGTGCTTTTCTCCATCGATCACGGCCGACGGCCTGCGGACCATTCGCAGCCGTCGGAACCGTTCGTTTGTCATCTTCCGTCAATCATCAACACTCGTTCATTCTCATCCCATGGCGACCCCGAGCGCGGCGCCCCCGGCTTCCTTCTTCACGGAGACCAGCTTCATGTTGGCCTCGTACATCCTCGACACGAGGATCATGTTCACCAGTTCGTCGACGAGTCTCACGTTGGACGCCTCCTGGTAGCCCTGCTTGACGACCACGTTCAAGGCCTCCGTCGGAGTGACGTCCTTGGGGGCCTGGAAACAGTTCTGGCCAACCGCCACGAGCTGGTTCTGGCCGTCGAGGAACTCGACAAGGCGGAGCTTGCCGACCTCCGCCTGGCCCGCAAGGACACGACCGTCTTCGGTGACGTACACATCCCCGACGTCGGCGTCCGGCGGCACGATCAACGGCCCCGCGGTCCCGGCCACGATCCGCCCCGTTGTGTCCACGATCTGTCCGTTCTGATTCGTCTGAAAGACGCCGTGCCGAGTGTAGACCGGGCCTTCCGGCGTCTCGATCACGAAGAACCCTTCCCCGTGCAACGCCAGATCCAGCGTCCGCCCCGTCGGAGTGAGGCTGCCCTGCGAGAAATCGAACACTCCCGGCGTTTCCTCGGACTCGTCCCCGCCGGAGTCCTGAGAACTCTCCTGCGCCGCGAGCACTTTCGTGAAGCTGTTGCAGCGACGCTTGAACCCCACCGTGCTGACGTTGGCCATGTTGTGCGCAACGATGTCGAACTCCTTAGTCAGGGCGTTCAGACTGGCGCTGATCTGGGCTCCAATGTCCGTCACGTCAGATTCCCCACATTAGGTGGATTCCCCGGTTGCGGCCGAAGCGGGCGAAGACAGACCGGCCGCCGGAATCACGCCGGGACCGTCCGGGTCTTCCTGCCGCGAGGAAATCTCGGCCGTGATGTACGCGAGTTCGTCCACTTCCGCGTCGGTGAGACCCGTAAGCTCCACCGCAATCGACATCCCGCTGTCCGTGCTGCGACCGTGCCGGACCTTGCCGATGGCCGAAATGGTGCCCCATCCGCCGGGCACATCCGGCGCTATGCTGGAATCGAGCGTAAACACCACGAGAACTCGATCCCCCGGGTGCACGTGAATCGCAGCGTCGAGCAGCAGTCCGGGACCCGCCAGTTCCGTCAGGCGACCTTCCGTGAAAGTCGGCGTCTCGCTCTCCGCCCGGTTGCCGGCACCCCATGAGACCGTCCTGATCCCATCGGAACTCATGTCCACCCGCGAGGCGCGCCCCTGTCGAAACGGCAGATAGGCGATCAACGCGTGACCGCGGACCGACACGCGAGGGAAACGCCGGCGATTCGTGGACTGCACCGTGTCGCTATGGTTCAAAATCAGTCTCCGACCGTCGCACCGCACGGTCGAAGTGTCGAACTCCCAGGCCGAAAGGCCGCTGTAATACCTCGCGTGCCAGGAGTCGCCGGGCCTGCTGACCACGGGCTCCTTCAGCATGACGGCGAATTCGATCTCGTCGTTTCTCATTACATCGCCGCGGACGACCGCTCCCTCCTGCGAGCCGCTGTGAACCAGTTCCACGGACCTGCCCACCGGTATGTCACGGCTGCTGGCCTGGCCCAAGCCCACGATCCCTCCGACCGGCGAAGCGATCTGGAAACCCAGTTTCTCCCGCAGACGACCGATTTCCGCCCGCAAGTACTCATTCTCATCGGGCGTTCGACTCCGCATACACTCGGAAACCAGCTTCAACGCGCCGCGATCGAACGCATCGACCGCGGTGAACACGTCGTGCGTACGCCGTAGACCACTTCGCATGACGATCGCCAGCAGGATCTGCCGGTCGCGTGCGCCCAGCCCCCGTCGCATCGCGTTCTCCGAGAACACCTCGCGGGTCTGGGCGCGCCGTTGCACCCGTCGCGTGTAGCTGACCCAGATCAGCAACACCACGAGCACACCCAGCAGAATCCCCGCCAGAACGGTGAAGCTGTCGTTGTAAGAGCGGTCGGTGTTCAACCGACGCGCCGCTTCCCATCGCTCCAGGGGCGATAGCGTCAACAGGATGTGCTCGATCCACAGCATGGGTTCCCCCGACAACATGCGGCAGCCCCTCGATCTCAGGGACTTCGGGTCCGCTCGTCCTCAGTTCTTCGTCATCCGCATCAATCCCTTTCCGACTTACCGAATCAGACTCGTCAACTCGCGGAGAATGTCGTTGGCCACGCGGATGGTGCGTGCGTTGGCCTGGAAGCCGTTCTGAGCCTCGATCAGGCTCACGAATTCCGTCGCCACGTCGGCGTTCGATTTCTCCAGAGCACTGCCATGGATCGATCCGGCGCCGCTGCTGCCGGCCTGGGTCAGCACCGCCCCGCCGGTGTTGGCCGAAGGAGCGAAGTAGCCGTTGCCGGCGCTCTGAAGACCGGCGGGGTTTCGGAACAAAGCCACCGCCAGGGTCGCCAGGTCCTTCTTGACGCCGTTGGTAAAGGCGCCGATCAATACGCCGTCGCCGCTGACTGAGACCGCCGACAGGCTTCCCGCCTCATACCCATTCTGCTCTCTCGCCACTGCGGTGGAGTTGCCCGCGAACTGCGTCAGCCCGTCGAACGAACCAACGGTCCCCAGTTTCAACGAGATCGTCTGGGTGTGCGTCGGATCGTGTGCGAAAGAAATGACGAACTGGGGCGTTTCGGTGCTCGGGAACCCCATGAACGCGCCGCTTTGGGGATCGAAGGTCAAACCGTTGACCCGCCGATTCTCGGGACTGAGCTCCAGCACATTGCCCGTGATGGAAGTCAGGATCATATCCCACGTGTTGATCGTGTCGGTCCGCACGAGGGTTGCCGACAAGACGTGCTTGGCGCCCTGCGTGTCGTACATCGCGATGTTCATGGTCTTGGACTCATTTCCTCCGACGGTGGTCATATCGAGGTAGGCAGGGGTCTGGAATGAGCCGTTGCCGGAGTAGGACATCGAGAGATCGGTCCTGCTGTATCCCGCCTCGTTGTCCGTGATCGTGATCTTGCCGTTGGCCAACGAGGCCGTGGCGTCGGTCAACACGTTGTTGTTGAGGTGATCGATCAGGTCGCCCATCGTGGTGGTTCCGGTGACCGTGAATGTCAGGCCGGTGCTCAAAGGGCTTCCATCCTTGTTGTAGCCGGAAAACGTGAGGGTGCCCGTCTGGGCGCCGCCCAACTGGCCGCCCACGCCGGAACCTCCGCTGAACTGAGCAAGCTGGTCGATTTGCGTGGTCGCGGAAGCTTCGATCCCGTCCGGCGTCTTATAGGCGAGATTCGACGAAAGCGACTGAGCCTTGGCGGTACCCACGGCGTCGGAGCTGAGGTTTCCGGTGAATGCAATCTCGCTGGTGGCCTTGGCCGGCAGCGCGACGTCGTACGGAATCCGAATGCTGCTGTCGCCCGTGACTTGGAACCCCTCGACCTCGCCCGCCAGACCGATGCGTTGCACCCGATACCCGGTGGCCGGATCGACCAGATGACCGTTCTCGTCCACCCCGAAAGCGCCGGCGCGCGTGTACAGTTGCTGCTGGCCGTCGCTGACCACGAAGTAGCCCTCCCCTTCGATGGCCACGTCCAGGGGATTGCCCGTGTTGACGATGCTGCCCTGGGTCATGTTCGGGGTGATGGCGCCGATGGCGACGCCGCTGCCCATCTGCTGCGGGTTCGTGCCGCCGACCTGAGCGGTCGGCTGGGACGCCTGCGAGAGAGTCTGGCTCAGCAGCTCCGCGAACCCGATCCGGCTGGATTTGAATGCGGTCGTATTCACGTTCGCGATGTTGTTGCCGGCGATATCCAGCATCTGTTGGTGGGCCTGAAGCCCCGTCACGCCTGAAGACAACGCATAAGACATGTACGTCTTCTCCTATTCTGCAAAATGCGGATGTCCCATCAGTCCCGGATCGACACGACATCCGACAGGTTAACGTTCACGCCGTTGACCGTGAGGACAATCTCCCCCTCGTTCCCCACGGCGACCTCTTCCACTTTGCCAGTTCGGGTCTCGGCCTGGCCGATCTCGTTGAAACCGGCGAACGAGACCTCCCGACCGATCAGGGAACTGGCGTAGTTGCGCTGGACCGAATCGAGCACCTTGCCAAACGAACGGTTCAGATTCTCCATCTGCTGGAGCTGGGAGAACTGCGCCAGTTGCGCGGTCATATCCTTGTTGTCCATCGGTTCCAGCGGATTCTGATTCTGCAGTTGAGTCACCAGCAGCTTCATGTAATCCATCTGGATGTCACTGGCGGTGCTCGTGGTCCCTGTCACAGCCATCGTTCATCGCTCCATATAGAAGTAGACACATTCGAGCCCGCCGCGATATCCGACACGCGGCGTCCGACGGGAGGACTCTAGCAATGGGTGTGCCAAAGATGAGATTTGCGCGGGAAAGGCTCGAGAGAAATTGTCAACTTCCGCGTAATGCACCTGATCGGCGGTCTTGGCCCTCTGTGACGGGGCGAACCCCGGAGAAGCCGCGATCGCTTGCGTCAGGAAGATTTTTCCCCACTCTGGAAAAATCTTCCATGCGCCGCGCGCTTGCAGTCCGCGGGGCGGCGCCGGCTTCGTGACACGTATGCGTCCCATAAGAACCCCCGCCGGCTTCCTGCCCAAATCGGCCGTGTCGCGTCGCGGCGGACCCCGTTCTCGGACCGTCCCATAAAAGAACGTGTCGATGTCACTGGGTCGCGCCGAAACCATCGAGTGACATTCATCGCGTCCAATAAATATTAAAGATGTCACGAACCACCAGTCGATCAGGGGGTTGTCTCCATCGAGGTGGCAGGACAACCATCGGTGAGCCAATGAATCAGATCATCGGGGAGATATGAGTCATCTGAAAAGAATAGTCGTCGTCAGCAAGAAGTCGCAGATCCACGCCGTCGCCCAGGAGCTGGCCCATGAAGTATTCGCGGCCGACGACCTGTCGGAGGCGACCGAGATCATCGCGACGGTGTCCGCGAACCTGGTGGTGTTCGAGGGCGCGTTCGCTCCCTCCCATCTTCAGGCCTGCCTGGCCACGACATTACAGGACCCTCACTCGGCCCCGATCGCGGTCGTGATTCCCGCGATCGACAGCCCCTTCAGCGATGAACAGTACAGGCAGGCGGGCCTGGTCGTCTGTCCCAGAGGGCAGGACGATCCTGCGAAACTGCGTGAGATCGCAGCGGCCGTGCAGGAAACCGCAAGAAAACAGATCGTTGAACAGGACGATGCGGAGTTCTTCCTCGACGAGACGGCCGCCTCGGTGGCGATGGCCGGCCGAAGCCCCGCCATCGCCCAAACGCTTCGGATGATCAAACTCGTGGCCGCCAGCCGGTGCAATCCCGTCCTCATCGTCGGCGACACCGGCACCGGGAAAGAAGTCGCCGCCCGCGCCGTTCACGCCCTTCGACATCGGGACGAGCCGTTCGTCGCGGTCAACTGCGCGGCGCTGACCGCCACGCTGCTGGAGAGCGAATTGTTCGGCCACGTCAAGGGCTCGTTCACCAGCGCCGACCGCGACAAGACCGGACTGCTCGAAACCGCCGGCGGCGGGACCATCTTCCTCGACGAGATCAGCGAAATGCCCATGGAATTGCAGGCCAAGCTTCTGCGGATTCTGCAGGAACGGTCGTTCCGCAAGGTCGGGGGCGTCAAGGACATCGAGTGCAAAGCCACGATCATCGCCTCCAGCAACCGCGACCTCAAGAAGGAAGTGCGAGAGAGGCGATTCCGCGAGGATCTCTACTACCGCTTGAACATCTGTCCGATCACGATGGCGCCCCTGCGATCGCTGGCGCGACGAGAGGACATTCCCCTGCTCGCCCGGCATTTCCTCATGACATCGAACATTTGCTCGCACCGACCGACCCCGGTCGCGTCCATCACGAGACTCGCGCTCGAGGCCCTGTCCCGGCACGACTGGCCGGGCAACGTGCGTGAGCTGCGAAACGTCATCGAACGCGCCATTCTCTTCGAAACCACAGACAAGATCGGCCTTTCCAGTATTGTCATCGACCCCATCGACGGAGAACCCCAGCCCTGTCAGAGCGCAGAGGGGCGCATGAAGGACTTCTCCCTCGAGAAAGCCGAGCGAGAGCTGATCGCCCGCGCGCTGCACGAGACCGGCTGGCAGAAGACGCAGGCCGCAGCCCTGCTGGGCATCACACGCGCCACTTTGTACGCCAAAGTCAAACAGTACAACCTCCAGAAAGACAAACGCGGCGTCGAGGATCTTCCCCTGGACGCCTCCGAGCCGATCGAGGCTCTGTCTTCGTCCCCATGCTGAAAAAACTTCCGGATTCCCCACGCCCCCCAAGCGTCCAGACGGCTGATGGCGTCCTGCCGTTCTCCCCAGCAGACCGATCCGCGCGATCCTCATCCGCGAGGACTTGACATTCGCCGACCGTGATCGCCCTGCTGTCAGAAAATCCGCCGGCCCGTATAGAAACCTGACACCGCGGCGCCGAAACCTTCGAAAACCCCAATCCCGTCCTGAGCTTCCACGGCCATGAGCCTCGTGGTTCCCGACACAGCATAAGACGGCGGGCGATTTGGCACAGTTGTTGCTCATAAGAATGTCATCGGGGCGCGCGCCGTACGCCGCCGACGTCCGGACCTGCGTCCGGATGTCCCAGGAAGATCGGTGAACAGAAGAATGTTCGGAAAAAAGAAACAATCGAACCGCGGAGAACCCGGGCAGCCGCACACGCCGTCCGACGGGGACCTCTTTGGCCTTCCGATGGCCGAGCAGCCGCGGTACGACGACGTCTTCTCCTCGCTGGCCAACTTCGCGTCCGAGCCCGAACTGCCCGTGCCGGCAGCGTCCAGACCCATCCCCCTGCGCGCGGGGCGCCCCTCCCTGCACCTGAATCGGCTGTCGAACGCGCAGAAAATCCTGGGACTGGCGATTCTGGTCACAGGGGCCGGCCTGGTCTTCGCTCTGGCGGCCCGGCTCGCCCACAGCGACGATTCGGACGGAACGCCGCAGCAACAGCAGGTGGCCGAACTGCCTGCGATCATCGGTTCGCCCGCGTCCCGAACCCCTGCGCCGCAACCGATCCCTCAGAGCGCCTGGGACTCGCGACGCGAAACACCCCGCCTGGGAACGTCGCCCGCTGAGCCCGAGCCGGCGGACCTCATCGAATCGAGCATCCCGAGCCCCGAGCCGTTGTCGCTGCAACTGGCCGCCAGGCTCTATCAGAACCGCGACTACGAACACGCGTTCGTCGCCTACGACAGACTCCACCGGCGTCTCTCCGGCACGAACGAGAACCAACCCCTTCGGGACTTTCTTCTCCTGCGGATGGCCCTGTGCAGCAGCAAGAGCGGGGACGTCGCCCAGGCCGACAACCTGTTTCGAACGGTGTCTCTGAGCCGCCTGCCGATCCTCCGAGCCCTGGCCCGCTACTACCAGGGCACGATGCTGATTGAGCGGAAACGATACCTCGAAGCGGCCGGTCGGGCTTATCAGACGATCGGTCTGATCGGGGTGGCGGAGATCGACGACAAATGGGTGCAGGCCGTCCAGCAGCAGTGCTGGTTCCTGGTCTGCGAGGCGGTGTCCCGCAATCTCCTGTCGCTCAGCGACGCGGACGCGGGACTGCCGTCGGACCTGTGGGGCCGCCATCCCGACATCGACCCGTTCGTCGACATGGACGAGGCGCAGTTGCGGGTCTTCCTGGCCTCCGGGTCCGAGAAACTCGACGAGGCAGCACTGAGCCCGCAGATCCGCGCGGCCACCGGAAAGAACGCGACGGGCCGCTGGGTGGTCGTCTGCAACGGCGCATCGATCGAAGAACTACTGTCGCGATTTGCCTCGAACGCCGGACTGAACGTGCGATGGATGGACAACGGCAAGGCCAGCCCGGCCGAGGAGAACGTGAGAAAGAGACCCGTCTATCTCTATCTGTCCTCGTTCACGGCGCAACAAGCGATCTCGGTGGCCGCCGGAAGCGTCGGTCTGGTTGCGCGACTCGACGACAAAAGCAACAATATCGACGTGCTCGATCCGACGTCCTACTCCTCTCTCTCCGACCACACCAGGCTGCTGACTGAGGAGTCGATCTCCCTGTGGCAGCGATTCCTGCTGACGGCCGAGACCGATCAGCGGGCCCCCAACGGGCACTTCACACTGGCTCTGCTTCAGACGCTGCAGGGACAGCTCGACGAAGCCATCGGAGAGTTCAAGCTGGTCGCAAACCGATTTCCCAAGCATGGGTTGGCGCCGCGATCCTTACTGGAGTCGGGCAAACTAAAGGTGAGGCTTCGCGACTATGTCGGCGCCCACGCGGACCTCAAGCAACTGGTGGAAGTGTACCCCGGAACCGACCTGGCCGACACCGCGTACCTTCACCTGGCCGATGCGACCATGAAGGCTGGGAAGTTCGAGGAAGCCGCGGGTCTGTATCAGAGAGTGTACAACCTGGGCCTCTCGATCGAATCGCAGACTGTCTCGTCGCTGGGCGCGGGCCGATGCGCGTACGAGGCGGGAGACTTTGAGCAGACGGCTCAATGGCTCAATCGCTACGTCTCGCTCGTCCGGGATCAGAGCCAGCCGGAGTTCCACGCCGCATGTCTGCTGCTGGGCAAGGCCTACCTGGCCCTGCACAAACCGCAGCAGGCCCACGTGGCCCTGAGGTTGGCGCTCAAGGGAGACCTGTCCCGCCAGCAATACGTGGAGACAGTGGGCGTGCTCGTCCGCGCCTCCATCGAGCAAGGCCAGCTCGTGGAAGCCCTTCACATGCTCGAAACCACGAATGGATGGCAACTCTCCCAGCAGGAGAGCATCGAGCTGCTTCTGCTTCGGGCCCAGGTGCTTCGCTCGATCGGACTGACGGACAAAGCGGCCTCGCTGCTGCAGGAAAAGGGGCAGTTCCTGCCGAGCCCGGAGCTCAAGGGCAGAGTCGCATTGGAGCTGGCTGCCTGCCAAATCAGCAATGGAGCCATCGAATCGGCCCGCAAGACCCTCAGCGATGCGTTCGCCATGGCCGAGCCAGGGCCCCAGGCTCAGCGAATCGGCCGGGAACTGGCCCGCACCTGCCTGCGTCTGGGTCAGGTCGGCCAGGCGATCTCCGTCTGCTCGCAACTGCTGGAGCGAGGAACGGCCGCGGACAGGCCGGCGGTTCTGGACCTGCTGGCCGAAGCCTACCGCAAACAAGGGCAGTACGACCGCGCGATGGCGGTCATGCTGAACCAGTATGACAACGCGACGGACCCGAACTTCGCGCCAAAATCGCCGGGCGTCAATCTGGCCCCGTGAGAATAACCCAGGAATAAGGAAGGATAGAATATCGATGAGGACGACCCTTTCAAATTCGTCAACGACAAGAGCATGCGTGATCCTGTCCGTGCTCGTCTGCGTCAAGGCGCTTCCGGCCGCGAACGCCAGACCACCCCGCGCAACCTCGCAGGAACGGCCGTCGGCCCATGCGGAGGGCGGGCTCAACGATCCCTGCGCCGTCGGGCCGACACTGCCGGTCGGGACCGTGTCTGCTGAGACCTCGGATGCAACCGTTCCCCTGGCCAGACTGCTGGACCGCACTCGGAGCCAGACCAAGGCGTTGGAGAACGCCGGTCCGGTCCGGCGGGTGGGAGTCGCTCCCCGCGGGAACACCGACCCCAAAGGCCCGCTCTCGCAGGAACTCTGGTCAAGCCGGATTGCGGCGCCGGAGGGAACTCAGGACGTCGAAGACAGCCTGGCTCTCAAGCGTCTGATCCGCCAGGTTCGATCCGTGAAATTCGCCAACAAGGACACCGGGCCGGCATTCACGGTGCCCGACGAGTCTCTCTCCAGGCCGCAATCGGCGGGGATCGGCGCGACCCCGGTCGCCGCAAGTTCGACCGCTCCAGTCGCAGCGGCAACCGATTCGACGATATCCACGCCCCCCAAGGCCCAGAAGACCCTGGATATGCTCCAGCAAAATCCCAGCCAGGTGCGGGATCCGCTCGACATGGCCGAACTGCTGTTTCTCAGCGGCCGACCGGCGGAAGCGGCTCCGTTCTACGCCAAGGCGCTCGACCGGATCAATCGAATCGATCCCTCCTACGATGCCGACCGGGCCTGGATTCTCTTTCAACTCGGCAACTGCCTCAGGGAAACCGATACCGGCAAGGCCCAGGAAACGTACATGAAGCTCGTCTCCGAGTACCCCGAATCGCCCTGGACCGAGTTGGCCAAGGCCCACGGCCGACTGCTCACTTGGTATCAGAAGAGCCGGTCCGGTCCGGTCGCCGCCACGCCTCAACTGTAGGACTGAGAGCAACAGACTATGAATCAACGAGCCACGCAGTTATCCTCAATCCCTCATCACGCCGCGTCCGTCCTGATCGTGGACGATGAGCCGCAGACCATCCGGCTCATGCTGGAGGTGCTGGCCCGCAAGGGCATCAGCGCCAAGTTGGCCGGCGGACGCAAAGCGGCGATGGACGCTCTGGACCGCGTCCCGTGCGATTTGGCGTTCTTGAGCGAGCAAATCGCCGGCGTCAAGGGACCATCGGGCGGGTTCGAGCTGCTCGGCGCCATACGGTCCGTCGCTCCCGAAATGCCGGTGGTCATGATGGCCGGCCGCGCCGCCGAGCCGTCCCAGGCGGGCGACCTGCATTCGAGCGCCCAGGCAGCCGTCCGGGCCATCCAGGCCGGCTGTCGAGACTTTCTCCTGAAACCCCTGAATCCGCAGGCACTCGAAGTCATTCTCGACACGCTGTTGCCGAACCGCCGGGTGGCGACCGCCGCCTCGGCCCAGGAAGGCGACCACTGCCTGTACCAGATCGTCGGCAAGAGTCCGAGAATGCTGCAAACCATCGCCTTGGCCGAGAGGATCGCTCCGACCTCGGTGCCGGCGCTGATCACCGGCGAAAGCGGCACCGGCAAGGAACTGATCTCGCTGCTGATTCACCACAGGAGCCGACGGGCGATGGGACCGTTCGTGCGGGTCAACTGCGCCGCTTTGAGCGACAGCCTGCTGGAAAGCGAGCTGTTCGGTCACGAGAAAGGCGCGTTCACCGGCGCGTACGCTCAGCGTAAGGGCCGATTCGAGATGGCCCACGGCGGCACCCTGCTGCTCGACGAAATCACCGAGACTCCTCCCACGTTCCAGGCCAAGCTGCTTCGCATCATCGAGCAACAGGAGTTCGAACGAGTCGGCGGCAACGACAATATCAAGGTGAACGTGCGAATCATCAGCACGACGAACCGGGACCTGCTCCACGAGGTGCAGATGGGCCGGTTCCGCCAGGATCTGTACTATCGTCTCAGCGCCGCGCGCATCGTGGCGGCCCCTCTCCGGGAACGACGAGAGGACCTGGCCGAGCTGACCTGGCATTTCGTCAATCTCTTCGCCAAAGAGACCCAGCGTCGGATCGAATCGCTCGACCCGATCATGATGGACATCTTCGCCAAGTATCACTGGCCGGGCAACGTCAGGCAGTTGCGAAATGTCGTTCTGACGTCGTTGATCCTGGGTTCCGGCTCGGTCTTGTCCCTGGCGGACGTGAGCTGGTTGTTCGACGAATTGCAGCCGCTGACGGAATCGCGGAAGATCGTCCCCGCGCGAAGCTCGACGATCGAAGAGGAAGTCGCATCCGCGTTCACTTCGCCCGCAATGGCGTCCGCCTCGTCGGCCGACGGGCCGACCGGGCTGGGAGGCATCCCGCTGGACGAAATCGAGCGTCAGGCGATTCTCGACACGCTGCGCCAGACCTCCGGCAATCAAACCCGCGCCGCCAAGGTCCTCGGGATCAGTGATCGCACCTTGCGAGAGAAGATCCGCCGATACCGCAGGCAGGAGTGCGAGGAGAGCCAGGAGGTCGTCAGTCGCATCCGACGTCCCCTGTTGCCAGTGTCCTGAAGCGAAACCGTGAGAACGAGCCAGTCGAAAACGAAGGACCACAGAAATGGCCGAACCAGGGAAGACTGAAAAAAACCAACAACCGGAGATCCCGCTTCCTGAGAAGACGGGTCCCATGGCGAAAGTCATGCCGCTGTTGATCGTGGGCGGCGTGGTCGTGGTCTTCGCCGCTGCGGGTTTCATCGTAGGCCGGTTGTTCGGAACACGCGGACAGGCCCAGACCGCCTCAGCCGCGTCGGCGACCGAATCCGAACCGACAATCAAGGACGCCAAGTCGAAAGACAAGAAAGCCGACAATTGGTTCTTTGAGCTCGACCCCGTCGTGGCCAATCTCAACGAGCCCGGCGTCACACGGTATGTCCGCATCACCCTGACCCTCGAGGTCACCGGCGCCTGGGCCGAGTTGGACGCCAAGCCCATCCTGGATCAGAAGAAGCCCCTGCTCAAACACTGGCTGACTCTGTACCTATCGAATCAGACGATCGAGGACACGCGAGGCAAGACGAACCTGCTTCGCATGCAATCCAACATCAGCGACATCTTCAACCAGGGCCTGTTTCCAAACGCGCAGCCGCGCATCATGAGCATCCTGTTCAAGGAATTCGCGATTCAGTGATGAGTCCGTCGATTGACCATCTCGGCAAGACCCGGATCGGCCAGCTTCTGGCGGCCGTGGGATCGATCCCCGCGCAGGAACCGCCCGCCGGGGATCTGAAGCCCTACGACTGGCGGGATCCGCACTACCTGAATCCCGACCAGCTCAACCGACTGGCCGCGGTCATGAGCCAGGCGGCCGCCCGACTGGCCGACGTGTTCACGCGGTTCTTCAGCCGGGACTTCGACGTCTCCCCGACGGCCGTCGCCCAGCAGTTCGGGGCAGATCTGCGCCGCGGTCTCGACGTGAACGACAGCTACTGTCTGGCGTTCGGCCCGGACAAGGGGCCGGCCTGCGGCTTCTTCGCGATTTCGTCCCAGACCACGATCGGCTGGGTCTCCAAGCTGTTGGGAGACGCCGACTCCGCGGACAATCCGAACCGGTCGCTGTCGTCTCTGGAAGAATCGCTCCTGTCGGACCTCGTCGCGGCGGTGCTCGAAGTCTTCCTGGCTTCGCTGGGACCGCACGAGACCCTCAAGGGCGGCGGCCGACTGAGCAAAGAAGAGCCCGCTGTCCGGTTCGAGCGGACGGAGGAGATCTGTCGAATCACATTCCAGGCCACGGAGGCCGGAAAGGACGAGCCGTCCAACCTCACCTTCGTGCTCTCCTGCGCCAGGCTGGCGGCTCTGGTGGGCAAGACGCCGGCAACGCCCCAGCGGGCCGCCCCTGGGGAACTCTCGCAGGCTTTGATGGAGCACCTCCACCAGATGCCTGTCACCGTGACGGCCAGACTGGCCACGACTCAGATCGGGTTCCAGGAGATCCTGGACCTCGCCCCCGGCGACATCCTGCTCCTGGACAAGCCGATTCATGATTTGGTGGAACTGACCATTGAGGGGCGGACCGTTTTCCAGGGCCGCCCCGCTCAGTCCGGCGGGCACTACGCGATCGTGTTCAAGGAGTCGCAGACCGAACAGACAGACGAACCTTCCAGACCGAAGAATCCTGGCGAACCCAAGAAAGGATAGAACAGCCATGTCCGACACCGCAACTGCAGAAAATCCGGTCCAGCAGGATCAGAGCCGGACGGCCCCGCAGACCGACGGCAAGACGGTGGTCCAATCCGCCGAGTTTCCAGAGGCCCCGCAGGGCGCCGTGGGGACCGGCGCCGGCCAGTTGGACATCCTGCTGGACATGGACATTCCGATCACGGTGGTGCTCGGATCCACGCAGATCCCGGTTCGACGGCTCCTGCAGCTCGGCCCCGGCTCGGTTCTGCAGCTCGGCAAGCCCATCGAGGCCCCGGCGGACCTGTTCCTCAAGGATTCCAAGTTCGCGGAGGCTGACGTCGTGGTGGTGGAAGATCGTTTCGCGGTACGAATCCGTCAGATCGTCGGCGCGGCGGCCCAGGGATGAGAGAACAGGGTGTCTTACGAATCACAAACCATCCATAATCCGTAGTCATTGAGTCTATGGCTTCAGACCAATCCATTGCAGCAGGCTTGCCCGGCGGGGACGACGGTCTCCTGAACATCCCGTTCGCCTCGCACAGCAACACGATCCTGGCCTTGGGCCTGGTGGCGATCCTGGCGACTCTGATCATCCCCTTGCCCACGATGCTGCTGGACCTCCTGCTGGCGTGCAGCATTTCGCTGGCGCTGGCGGTCCTGATTGTGACCCTGTCCTCGAAGGAGGCGTTGGAGTTGTCCACGTTCCCTTCGTTGCTGCTGTTCACGACGCTGTTTCGTCTGTCGCTGAACGTGGCCTCGACGCGGCTGATTCTCTTGCAGGGCGACGCCGGCCAGATCATCCAAACCTTCGGCAGATTCGTCGCCGGCGGAAGCCTCGTCGTCGGCCTGGTGATCTTCCTGATCCTGGTCATCATCCAGTTCATCGTCATTACCAAAGGCGCCGAGCGCATCAGCGAAGTGTCCGCAAGATTCACCCTCGACGCAATGCCCGGCAAACAGATGGCCATCGACGCCGACCTCAACGCCGGGATCATCACCGAATCGCAGGCCAACGAGCGTCGCAGCAAGATCGTCAAGGAGAGCGAATTCTACGGCGCCATGGACGGCGCCAGCAAGTTCATCCGCGGCGACGCCAAGGCCGGCCTGATCATCACCGCGATCAACCTCCTCGGCGGCATCGCCATGGGCTACTCCCGAGGCATGGGCGTCATGAACGCCATCTCCACCTACTCGATCCTGTCCATCGGCGACGGCCTGATCAGCCAGATCCCCTCGCTGATCATCTCGATCAGCTCGGGCTTTCTGGTGACCAAGATTTCCTCGAGCCACAGCGTGGGCCAGGACGTCTCCCGACAGTTCCTCCGGACGGGCAAGCCCCTGACGACCGCGGCCTTCATCATCGGGGCGATGGCCCTGGTCCCGGGGATGCCCAAAATCCAGTTCCTGCTCCTGGCCGTCGGCGCAGCGATGGTCGGCAAGGCGGCCTCCAGGCTGGAGAAGATCCCGGCCAAAACGGCCTCCACCCCCGCCAACAAAAAGAAGACGGACAAGGAGCCTGTCGAGGACCTGCTCGACATGGATCGCGTCTCCGTCCACGTCGGCGTGCGTCTGATCGGCATGGTCGACCCGCGGAAAAACAACACGATCTTCGACCGCATCGGGGCCCTGCGCCGGCAGTTCGCCCAGCAAATGGGGATCGTGATCCCGCTGGTCCGCCTGCGGGACGACCTCAATCTCGAGCCCAACGCCTACGAGATCCGCCTTTGCGAGATCCCGGTGGCCAAGGGGTTCCTGGAGCCAGACATGTTCCTGGCGATGGATTCCGGCGTCGTGCAGCAGAAGATCGACGGGATCAAGACCACTGAACCGGTGTACGGACTGCCCGCCCTGTGGATCACCGCCGCCAAGAAGGAAGCCGCCGAGCTGGCTGGGTACACGGTGATCGACCCGGAGTCGGTGTTCATCACCCATCTGTCCGAGACCCTTAGAAGACACGCCGACGAAATGCTCACTCGCGAGGACGTGCAGGTCCTGATCGACCGACTGCGCAAGAATCAGCCCTCGCTGGTCGGCGAGGTCGTCGGCACCGAGGGCGAGGTCTCTTCCGGCATCCTCCAGCGGGTGCTCCGGAATCTGCTTCGCAGCGGGATTCCGATCCGCGAATTGACCGCAATTCTGGAAGCTCTGGCCGAAAACGCCTCCAAGACCAAGAACGTGAACGTGCTCACCGAGATCGTACGGAAGTCCCTGGCACGGACGATCACCGAACAGTATAAGGACGCCAAGGGAAAGGTCGCCGCCATCGCATTCGATCCGGTCTTCGAGCATCAGTTGACCTCGTCGCTTCGCCAGGAAGGGGGCGAACTGATCCTGGGCGTCTCGGCCGAAACGGCCATCGACCTGAATCGCAAGGCGGCCGACGCATGGAAATCCGCCATGGACCAGGGGCGGGACAAGGTGGTCCTGCTGTGCGACGCCCGCCTGCGGGCCCCCCTGGCCCAGATGCTGGCGCGAAGTCTTCCGATGCTCCCGGTGGTGGCGTACGACGAGATCGTGATGGGAACGGACGTAACGCCGGTGGCGACGATTTCAGTGGCCTTGGATGAAATGACGATAAGGAGCGAATAAGGATGCTGCTGCCAATCCGAACCATCGCAGTCAGCACGGCCGTTCTTTGTTTTTTCGCCATAGGGATTGTCGGCTCGGTCGGTGGCTTGTCGCCCTTCACCTGCTGCAAGCGGGCGCTGCTGGGAGCTGCGGTGGCATATCTCACGGCAGGGACCGCCGGCAAGGCCGTCAACGCGATCCTGGTGCAGGCCATGATCGCCGGTCAGGTCAGTCAGACAAAGAAGAGGGAGCAACCGGGTGACCGTAAGAACTAAAGACATGCCCGAAACCCACGTGCAAGATGCCGCTGCCAGGCTGGCCGAAGGATTGGCCGCCCGGGGCCCGGCGTTCGAGGCCCCCGACAACGGCGACCACCTGCGAGCCGCGGCCGTACGCGCCTACAACGGGCACAAGCATCGCGCCATCAGCGACGAGGAGATCGTCCAACTGCTGCCCATGGTCCGCAAGATCGCCCGCCGGGCGGTCAGCTACATCAAGCCGCCTTTGTCGTTCGAGGACCTGGTCTCGGCCGGGACTGTCGGATTGCTCAAGGCCGCCAGAGACTTCGACTCCTCGCATCAGGTCGAGTTCAAGACCTATGCGTACATCCGGATCAAAGGAGCGGTACTGGACGAGTTGCGGCGGGCCTCCCTGCTGCCTTCCGGGGTAAGCCGCCAGATCAAGACCGCACGGGAGTTGTGCCGCCGGATCGCCGAACAGACGGGCAGCGCCCCTTCCGATGACGAATTGGCCCAGAAGATGGGCCTCTCCGTCGAAGAGGTCGGCGGGCTCTTCGAAAGCGCCCGCGCCCAGCACTTCGTATCCATCGACACGATCGACCAGGAGCAGCCGGCCCTGGGGAATCTCCTGGCCTGCGCCGACACGCCCGCCCCCGACAGCCAGTTGGTTAGAGGCGAGTTGATGGAGCAACTTACGAAAGCGATGCAGGAACTCGATGAGCGCCGATTGCAGATCATCGTCCTGTATTACCAGCAACATCTGACCATGAAACAAATCGCGGAAGTTCTCGAAATCACCGAATCGCGCGTCAGTCAATTGCATGCCAGCGCGCTGTTCAGCCTGTCAACCCGATTGGAGCAGTGGAAAGATGACGGATAGCGATTTCACCTTCATCAAGCCGATGGAGACCGTCCACAACATCCAGGCCCTGACACCGGACAAACAGCGGGAAGAACGCAAACGCCGCCAGAAGCCGCCTCAGGAGCAACCGGAAACAGGGGGAGGCCCCCTGAACGAAAAGGCCAGAGACCCAGCGTCCAACGACGGCGGCGGTCGGCATCAGATCGACTACTGCGCCTGACGGCTTCCCTCTCGGAACCGCAGGACTTCAAGAAGTGAAAGACAACGGAATGTCCAAGACCAAACGACATGTTCTCAAGGCCGCCGAAGTCGTGGTGAACGGCCCGCTTCGGTTGAGCATTGATTCGGCCCCGGAGACCCGGTGCGGAGGACCGCGACCGGTCGCGGCCGGCTCCACGGTGCGGCTGGTCGAGAGCCAGCCGGAATACGCCATTCTCGAAATCACCTGCCCGTGCGGCAGATCAACCCAGGTGCGTTGTGACTACGCGGCCGCGAGTCCGCCGGCTGCTGTGACGGAGAAGCAGACATGACCCGAACTGCCAAACTAATCACCGTATCGTTTGCAGCCCTCGCGCTGGCGATCGCCGGTTGTACGACGCCCCAGAGCCCGGCGGCCGGCCCTAGGACTCCCGCCGAGACCGAAGGGGCGGCCAAACGGTTCCGCGACAGCCCGCTGGAAGGCCGCACCGCGGTCGAATCCGCCATCGAACTGTCCGAGAAGTACGCCAGACTGTCCGACCAGACCGTCTCCCTGAAACAGGAGAACCAGCGGCTCGCCAACGAGAACGAGAACCTGCGGCAGCAGGTCACCAGCCTGGACAGCAAGCTCAAGCAGACCCAGAAGGAGCTCAGCGAAGCCAACAAGCTCTTGATCGAGATGCTCAATGAGCTCAATCACTGGAAGAGCAATATCCTGGGGTTCCGCGGCGAGATGCGGGACGCCGCCAAGGCTCAACTGGAGGCGCTATTGAAGGTTCTGGAGATCCTCGGCGGCGAGGCGGAGGCCGGAATCCTTCAGCAGCAACACACCGGGACGCTCAACCTGGACACAAGCAACGCAGGGGGAGCCGACGCGGCCGCGATGTCGCAAAGGAGCGAGCCCAATGGACTCTAGCAGCGCCCGTCGGGAGGAAAGGACCGTAGAACTGAAAGAGGACAAGAAGGATCGCGTCGAGTCGCAACCGTTCCGTCTGCCCCCCTTCGTACGTTCCTGCCTGCTGTTGCTGCTGGCGACCCTGGTGCTGGGTCCGGTCAGCGGATGTGAATCCGCCAACAACGAAGGAATGGCGGGCGCCTATTTCCTGGACTCCGGCAAAGACCTCGGATCTCTCGGCCGGGTGGCCCTGGTGGAATTGGACAACACGTCCGCCTATCCGCGGATCTCCGAGGAGATCACGCAGGCTCTCTACCTGGAGATTCAGAAGCAGCAGCTCTTCGGGCTGGCGGTCGTTCGTCAGGACGATCCGGCGTGGCGCAGCCTCCAGGAGAATCTCGACACGCTCCAGGCCATGCGTCAACTGGTCGTTCTGCGGGAAACCCTTCGCAGCAACGGCCTGCTCCTGGGCACGGTCACGCAGTATCAGCCCTATCCGCACATGGTGATCGCCCTTCGTCTGAAGCTGCTGGACCTGACCGACGGCCAGCTCATCTGGGCGACGGAACAGATCTGGGACAGCACGGACAAGAACATCCAGAAGCGGATCAAGCGGTACTACAGCCGGCAGTTGAGATCCAGCGCCGCGCCGTTGAAGGAGGAACTGGTGGTCGTCAGTTCCCTGAACTTCTGCAAGTTCGTGGCCTACGAAGTGGCCGCCACGCTTCAGCCCCCCAAGGAACGTTAGCGGACGCACCCCCGAACGGGAGAATTATGGCCTTAACAACGTTGGCAGCGTATTTTTCGCAAGGATGACCTTAAGATTTCCAGGAATGATGCGAAAACTACCTGTAGCAGGGCCATGAAGGGATCAGAATATGATTGAGAACATCAAGAACAACCACGTCGCGCAGATGCTGGGGCTCAACACCCCTGCTCGCAACGACGCTGCGAGCCAGCCCTCGGGTGGTGATCCGGACGCCACGCTCCAGGTCGATTTCGCAGACATGGTCAGTCGGGCGATGCAGACTGCCCAGACCGACGCGGACGCGGTGAGAAAAGCCAAGGACCTGCTGCAATCGGGACGCCTCCTGGCGCCCGAGAATATCCGGTCCGCTGCGGAGAACATCCTGATGTTCGGCATCTGACCCACTGACAAATCACGGATTGCGCCGCGGGGCCCGCCATGGATGGCGAACAAGGCCCCGTTTTTTTCTGCGCGCACGGCGGAAAAAACGCGGAACGGGGTCCCTGATCCTCAGATGTAGCAGTCCAGAAGAGTACCCACCGGCATTCGGGCCAGATCGGGTTTGGCGGAGGAAGTGAGCGAAATCCCCTGGCGACAACCGCCGTACTCGCGAACCCGAACGCGGACGTGAATCGGCTCTTGAGGCTCCGCGACGCGAGGTCCATCCGCACGGTGCCCGCAGAGCCGCTCGGCCGGAGGCAGCAGGTTGCGATCAACGGATTGGAGGCCCATCAGGTTCAGCATCATTTCATCTCACTGAACACTATCCTATCAAAGTGACTGATTCAATTCAAGCACCTCGCCCTCCACCGCGACAACCTCGCGCCCTGAACGACCATTCCTGCATCTTGAGTCGTGGCGTTATCGGACACAAGTCCGGATCCCCGGAAAGAAAAACGAGGCTTCTTAAGATTCTGCGCACAGCCGAGCCGATAGAAACCATGGGCAATACACGATCAACACCTGAAACACAGAGGATTCGATGCGTATCATCCTGCAGTGCCCGAGATGCAGTTCCCGCTGGTGGCTCGACGGCGATGCGGCGGATCGTCGCCTGCGATGCCGCAGGTGCGCGCTGCTGCTGAAGGTCCCCCGCCTCGATGAGTTGCCCAAAGCCGTAGAGGTCATCAAAGACGCCAAAGACGAAGTCTATGTGGACGACAACGGTCGGACCTACGGCTGATTCCCTGCCGCCATTAGCCTCCCCACAGTAGAGTACCTCCCCAAGAAGGCCCCTCAGCCGTCATTCATCCTTGAAGTCATCCTCCGGCTCCTGCTCATCCGACAACTCCTCGTCCTCGTCGGTTTCTCCGCTGGCGTCGACCTGCTCGTTGAACGTCCATTGGTGCAGGGCCTCGATCAGCATGGCCGAGCCGATGGTCTGCGAGGCTTCCTCGTTCACCTCCGCCAACGCGCGGGCCAGCCAGTCGGCCAAACCGGTGATCGCATTGACGCAATCCTCAAACTCCAGATTCACCGGATCGTCCGTACCGACGATGGTTCCGTGCTCGCGCACGTCGACGACCAGTCTTGCTCCACGACGCGGCATATGTTCCATAAGGCAACAATCTCCCAGAAGACCGACTTCCCACTCTCGTTCTGACACACCTTTGCGGGGCATTGTAGCCGCAGCGTCGCAGACGGGCAAACCGAAAAACACACCCGGCCCGAGGACGCAGGTTGACACGTCACAGAGAACCGACCATACTCGACCGCCATGAAACGATTGCCTGTGCTTGTGCTGCTTCTGGGTGTCGCAGGCTGTCAGGGTGGCAGGGTTGGGGGCCTGAGTCTGAGCGTCGGGTCTCACGAACGGGGTCTGTGGTTCGACCACGACCACCAGCAGTACCAGCCGAACGGCTTCGGCTTGCGGCTCGACCTCGTCGCAGGCAAGATGATCCGCCCGGTGCCCAAGTTCTGGGAACCCGCAAACAACCCCTGGCAAGGCGGCGAGCCCTGGTTCGTGCTTCGCATGCCGATGATCGGCCCGTTCCTTTCCATCGCCATAGGGCAAAGCGGCGCGTACCTGGGATTCAAGACTTTCAGAGTTGAGGACCGACATCGCGCACCCGAACGATATGGCAATTGGATGCGCCAGGACGAATTCCCCGAAGCGAACGACGTTCGCGTCTATCTGCAACCGAGCGCCACCCTGCGACAGACTCGATGGAAGTGAAAGGGACAGCCTTGATACCGAAGAAGATCGAGCTGGAGTTGCCCGCCTGGACGGAGCCGTTCCTGGCCCGACTCGGCGAGGTGTTCGATTCCGCGGAGGCAAGGATGCGTCTGGCGATTGAGCTGGCCGATCGGAACGTCCAGCACCGCACAGGCGGTCCCTTCGGCGCCGCGATCTTCGAGATCCCCAGCGGGAGACTCGTCAGTGTCGGAATGAACCTGGTGGAAGCCTCGCACTGCTCCATGGCCCATGCGGAGATGGTCGCCATCGCGATGGCGCAGCAGACGATCGGAAACTACGATCTGGCTGGGAATGGAGCTTGCCGCGAGCTGGTGACGAGCGTCGAACCCTGCGCGATGTGCCTTGGCGCGGTTCCCTGGTCCGGCGTTCGACGGGTCCTGTGCGGCGCCAGAGGCGAGGACGCCTGCCAGATCGGATTCGACGAAGGGGCCAAGCCGGCCGACTGGGTGGGTGAGTTGGTCAAGCGAGGAATCGAGGTCGCGCGGGATGTGCTCCGCGACGAGGCAAGGGCCGTGCTTCGGCGCTACGCCGAAGAAGGCGGCACGATCTACAACGCCGGCGCGGACGCGTAGTCTACTTCAGCGGCAGAGCGGAATTGAGGGGAGGGTTCTTCGGCACAACCGGCGTGTTCGGGTCCGCCTTTGTCGGCGACTTCGGTTGCGCGGGCACGATGCCCAGGTGCTTCTCGATGCGAGCCAGACGCTGGTCGATTTGCGTCAGTTTGGCGTCCATCGCGGCGACCTTGGCATCAAATGCCTCGACCTTGGTCGTGAGCACCTTCAAGTCGGCGGTGAAACCCGCGAAGCTCCGCTCCGTGAGGTCCATGTGTCGTTCCATGAGCCGCTCGTAGGCGCCGATTGCGCGGGCCGCGTCGGACTGGGCGGCCGGCACGCCGTAGACTTGAGCCTCGACCTCATACCCTTTGCGCTCCCGGCCCGTCGAAATCGACAGGCTCAGGACGATCACGCCGAAGACAACCGCCGCAACGATACGATAGGTTCCACGATCTCGTGCCATCTGAACACCTCAACCTTTCCCAAGGGCGGACGCAGCGACGCCGCTGAGGCCCGCCCTGCCTCTGGTATCGGCAGACGGAGAGCGAGGATTTAGATGGCTTTTCGGACCTTCGCAGAAATCCGCACGGGCTCAGCCCGCGTCGGCAGGCGGCACAACGGGTTCCCACTGGATTCGGGCCGCGCCGAGAATCGTGCCGGTGGCGTAGGCCAGATCCACCAGAGAGATCTGATACTCGACCAGAGCGTTGATCTCCGAGCTTTGGGCATTGGCGAAGTTGAACTGGGCGTCGAGCACATCCGTGCTGGTGCTCATGCCGACCTCGAACTGACGCTTCTCCGCTTCATAGAGGCGTGCGTTGACGATCGTATTCTGCCGGGCGGCCAGAATCCGCTGCCAGTTCGCCTCGACCTGATCGACGACGTTCAACACCTCGGTCTTGATCACGTCTTCGCGATTGGCGCGGGTGGCCAACAGTTGCCGACGAACATAGATGGCCTGTCGGAGCCGTTGCCTGGCGACCTGGTTGCCGATGGGCACTCGCATTTGCAGGCTGACCTGGTGATCCGTGAAATCGCTGTCCAGAAGCATGTCGAATGAATCACTCTGGGCGGCGCCCATGCCTGTGATGTTGTACGTGTAGCCCAGAATCGCCACCGGAAGCGTCTGGTTGCGGTAGAACTCCACCTGATTCTCGCCCTGCAGAAGCTGCAACTGCAACTCCAGCAACTCCATCCGGCTGTCCATGGCGACCTGGACGAACCGCGAACGATCCAACTCGTATCGAACGGGGTCCGGCTCCGTCTTGGGCACGAGGATCGTCGGGGTCTGGACATCCAGGCCGGCTTTGTTCACCACGCGCTTGAGTTCGCGTTCCCGATCCCTCAGGTTGTTCTCAGCCATGATGATCGCTTCAAGCTGCTGGGCCATGCCGGCCTCCGCGCGAATGACCTCGATCTCCGCGCGCTGACCGCCTTCCACGAGCCGCCGCGCCCGATCCAACTGGGCCTGGCTCAGTTCGTACTGCTGTTGCCTGAGTTCCAGACTCCTCCGAGCCGCGTACAGGCGCCAGTAGACGCGGTCGATGGCAGCCAACAGAGTGACCACGTCGAGCCGGGCCCGCGCATCGGCAATGTCCCTGTCGTACTTGGCGATCCGAATCGAGTAGGTGCTCACCCAGCGCCCCGCGTTCTGCAGCAACGGCTGACTGATCGAGACCGACAGATCGGAACCGTAGTACGGATTGAACTGCGTCCCGATCGCGTCGGTCTTGGTCCTGCCGTCGGACAGCTCGAACCGAACGGTTCCCCCGGTCCGAAGCGGGACTTCGACCCCTGTCGCCCCTCGCAGATAGTCGCTCTGAGAGCCTGTGACCTGATCCGAGAAACTGATCGATGGGTTGTCGGTCTTGCCGGCGTTGAGATTCGCGTAGAAAGTGGACTGGAACTTCGCCTCCTCCTGGCTCAAGCGGGCCGCCGCGATGGTCGGACTGATCAGACTGGCCTTGAGCGACAGGTTGTTCTCCAGAGCCAGCATCCGGCACTCTTCGAGCGACAGATCCATCGTGGCGGGAGGGACGCTTGGCTCGGCCGCGACTCGGTTCGGTTCCGCCTGGTTGAGCTTGAGGGGCTGGATCTCACGGATCTTCTCACGAATCGGAGCCATCTGCTCCTTGTCATAGCCGGCCGAGGGCTTGTGACATCCGGACAGGCACAGAAGCAAGAGGCAAGAACCACGGAACAGGACTTGCGACAATCCGGCCATCTTGCGTTCCTTCCCTCTTGCGTTCCTACGTTTGTCATTCATGCCTGAGCGCCTCGATAGGATCCAACCGTGCGGCCTTGATGGCCGGGAACATGCCGAAGAACACGCCGACCGAGCCGGCGAAACCGAAGGATATGCCGATCGCCCACAGCGGGATGTAGGCCATGCTGAGGAAGTCGGCGTTGGGGATCTTGGAGATCAGGGTCGTCAGGCCCTGGCCGATCACGATGCCCATCAGGCCGCCGAACAGGCACAGCACCACCGACTCGACGAGGAACTGGAGCAGGATCGCCGAGGGCCGGGCCCCCACCGCTTTGCGAAGGCCGATCTCGCGGGTCCGCTCGGACACCGAGACCAGCATGATGTTCATGATCCCCACGCCGCCAACCAGCAGGGAGATTCCCACGACGCCGCCGGCAATGGCGGTCATGGTCGCGGCCATCGTGTTGAACTGCTTGAGGTACTCCTCGATGACGTCCATCCGGAAGGTGTCGGGGTCGTCCGGCTGCAATCGGCGGGTCTGTCGGAGAAAGAACTTCAGTTCGGCCTGGGCCTCCTGGGACAACTCCGGCTTGCGACAGGCCGCGATGATGTACATCCAGGGGTCCCACAGACGCCAGGCAGTGGGGAACGGAATGAACACCTCTTTCGAGTCGCCCATCTGGCCGAACATGCCGGATTCCACGCGGGTCTCCACCACGCCCACGATACGGTAGCTCCGCCGGTCAATGATGATCCGCTTGCCGATGCAGTCGAGATCGAGTCGCAACTCGTCACGCACCGCAGGCGTGATCAGACACACCTGCCACCCGTTCTCCTCGTCCATCAGCGTGAAGGGCCGCCCCAGGATCACCGATCGATTCTCGATCTCATGCCACGAGGGGTTGATCCCGGTGATGCGGGCGTTGTCGATGCTTTGAATCCCGTAGCTGACCTTCTTGGACCGGTTGGTCACCATGGTGAAATTGGCGATGGAGGGACAGCGTTCGAGGAGTCCGTCGAACTGCTCCGGACGGAAACGAATCGAGCGCCAGTTGAAGTTCCGGAACCGTCCCTGTCGCGGCCAATCCGGGTTCACGAAGATCTTGTTCGTGCCCAGCGTCTCGAAATCCTTGAGCACTTTGGCCTTCAGACCTGTCAGCGACGCAATCACGGCGGTGACGGACGCCACGCCGATGACGATGCCGATGGTCGTCAGCGCCGAGCGCGTCTTGTTCGCCCAGATCTGCCCGAGCGCCAGCCGGACGCTCTGCATCAACAGGACCGTCAGCACCAGGGGCGCCGTCAGAAGACGAAGCATTCATTTCTCCTTGTTCGCAATAGCATACCCCAGCCGCAAATTCGAATTCCGAAGTTCGAATCCCGAAACAAATCCAAAGCGCGAAATACAAATGACCGAAACGCTATCGCACTCCGAGGCACTCGTTTTTGGATTTTGGGTTTTGATCATTCGTGCTTGTTTCGGATTTCGCGCTTCGAATTTCGGATTTCGAATCTTCCCGCCTGCTCAGGCCGCTCCTGTCGCGACCAGCCGGTTCGTTCCCGTCAGTTCGTCCGCGACGATCCTGCCGTCGCGCATCCGCACGATTCGCTTGGCATGGTGCGCAATGTCGTCCTCATGGGTCACCATGATGATCGTCTGGCCCTCCCGATGCAACTGCTCGAACAGGGCCATGATGTCCAGACTCGTGCGGGTGTCCAGGTTGCCGGTCGGCTCGTCCGCCAGCAGGATGCTGGGCTTGTTGACCAGGGCGCGGGCGATGGCCACCCGCTGCTTCTCCCCGCCGGAGAGCTGGTTGGGACGATGCTTCATCCGCTCGCCCAGGCCGACCTTGGCCAAGGCCTCCCGGGCCCGGGTCCTGCGGTTCAGCCACCCGTCGCCGCCGGCGTAGATCAGCGGCAGTTCGACGTTCTTTATCGCGTTCAATCGCGGCAGCAGCTCGAACGATTGGAAAACGAACCCGATCTGCGCGTTGCGGACGCGGGCCAAGCCTGCGGAACTCAGACGCGTCGTGTCGCGCCCGTCCAGTTGGTACGTGCCGCCGGTGCAGCGGTCCAGGCAGCCCAGGATATTCATCAACGTGCTCTTGCCGGAGCCCGAGGGACCCATGATCGCCACGTACTCGTTGCGTCGAAGCACCAGATCCACGCCCGTGAGGGCATGGATGTTCTCCACACCGACTTTGTACGTGCGGGCGACGCCGGTGAGCCGGATCACGACATCATCGCGGTTTGTTGACATCGTTGACGTCCCCGGCGGCCTTCTTCTTCGCCTCTTCCTCGGCCTTGGCCTCGCGCTCGTCCTTGACGAGCTGATCGTGCTTGAGTTTCTCCAGCTCCTTATACGGCCCGACGATGATCTTGTCCTCGTCGGTAAGCCCCGAGTCGATCACCGTGTGTGTCGTGTTGCTGGCCCCGATCTTGACCAACGTCGCGACGGCCTTGCCGTCTTTGACGCAATAGACGACGGACGTATATGCCTTCTTCTTCTCCTCCTCGCTGAGCTTGTCACGCAACTCGGCAGGGAGTTCGTCCACCTTGCGTCCGAGAACCGCCTGGCTGGGCAGGACCATCACGCTCTCATGGGTCGCGACTTCGATGTCCACATCGGCGGTCATCCCCGTGAAGACGCGTTCGTTCGGATCGATCAGCAGCACCTCGGTCTCGTAGTACCGGGAGCCGTCGGTACCGATCTTGCGGCTCAGCGCGATCGTCTGGACGACGCCGGCGAAGACCTTGTCCGGCCAAGCCTGGATGTTGACGCGGGCCTTTTGCCCGACCTTGAGCTTGCCCACATCCGCTTCATCCACCTGGGCCACCACCAGCATCTCCGAGAGATCGCCGACCTCCATGATGACGGTGCCAGGATTGTTCATCGTGCCGACGATGGCCATTTCGCCCACCTCGGCTTCGATCCTCGTGATCGTGCCGTCGATGGGCGCGGTGATCGTCGTGTAGCTCAACGTCTCCTGCGCCTGAACGATGCCGGCGTCGGCCACTTCCAGGTTGTGCTGCAACACCCTGAGATTCAACTCACTGGATTGAAGCGTGTGCAGAGCCGACTCGTACTGCGATTGCAGTTCATCCATCTTCAGCTTGACCGCATCGAACTCCGCCTGGCTGATGTCGTTAGTGGCGACCAGCCTCCCCTGCCTTTGAAGATCCGTCTTGGCCTGTTCGAGCCTCGCAACCGTCCCCAGCAAACTCGCCTTCTGACCGGCAATCCGGGCCTTCTCAACTTCGATCTGGGCGGCTTGGCCATCCCGACTGGCTCGAGCCGACCGCAGCCTGCTTTCGAGATCCTTGGAATCGAGCTGAACAAGGATCGAAGGCGGAACGGGCGGATCGGCGTTCGGATCCCCCTTGGTCACCAGGGCCCCCTCCTCGTGCGGAAGAGCCACCACGCGGGCCGAGACTTTGGCGCTGATTTCGACCTTCCGCTTGGGTTCGATCTCGCCGGGAGCGGTGACGAACTCGATCAGTTCCGCCCGCTGGACGGGTTCGACCCGAACGATCGTGGGCTTTTCGCCGCCGGACTTGCGTCGCATGACGACGAAGCCCCCCGCCAGCGCCACCACCGCGAGAGCCACGACAATGACAATCAAGATGCGAAGCTTTCCCACACCTGCGCCTTTCTCAAGCAACCAGCCAATCGAGGACCGCGGACCCGTCCCGTCACTACTCTATAGACGCGCCAGACCGATATTCATTGCCGTCTCCGATCAGGAAAAAACCGTTTTCCTCACGTGCCGCCCGTTCCGGCGATCCGCGGTCCGGCCTTCGGGAACCGCCATTTGGTTTTTTACGCACCGTCCGTCGCAGAGCTTACAGTCTACCAACCAGAGCGACGCGAGGAAAGGGCGTTCTCGACGCCAGGCGAATCCGACGGGCAGTATTACATGGGTATGTTACCCGTTTGTTACAGGCTTGTCTTCTCTTGATGATCGGCGCACCAGAGGCCATTGCACTTTCTCTGCAAGACACTTGAGACACGCTCTGACTTCCGTTAGACTGATGCTGGACACTGGACGTGAAAAAACAGGCAATATCACGTTAGGATAGGGGATTTGCGATGACAAATGAATCTATGCGAAGTCAGGGTGGTTCTCTCGATCGTCGTGGTTTTCTGGGTCTTGGGGCCGTAGCGGTGGCTGCTACGGTCGGGACGGGGCACGCCGCCCAGGCAGGCGCGTCGCCTGCGGTCACTCCGCCGGCGGGCAAGCGGATCCTGCTTTCGTGCAAGCTGGGCATGATCGCCAAGGAGGTTGAGGGCAAGAAACTGACGATTGCCGAGCGGCTCCGAATGGCGGGCGACGCCGGCTTCGACGGCGTGGACTTCGACGAAGCCGGGAGCTTCACGCCCGAGCAGGCGAGGGACGCGGTCCGAGAGTCCGGCGTATTCGTTCATAACGCGATTAACCACGCCCACTGGTCGCAGCGGCTGACCAGCGCCAAAGAGGAGGAACGCAATCAGGGCCGCAAGAACATCGAGCACTGCCTCCGCGTCTCGCACGCGGCCGGCGGCAGCGGCGTGCTGATCGTGGTCGGCCAGGGCGGCGACGGGCCCTCCGACGAGATCGAGGAGCGCGCCGGACAGGAGATCAAGAAGATGCTGCCTCTGGCGGCCTCGCTGGGGCAAATGATCCTGATCGAGAACGTGTGGAATAAGATGATGTATGAGCACGACGCCCCGCCGGAGCAGACGCCCGAGCGGTTCATCCGCTTCGTGGACAGCTTCAACAGTCCCTGGGTCGGGATGTACTACGACGTCGGCAATCACTGGAAGTACGGCCAGCCGGGCGACTGGATCCGCGCGTTCGGACGGCGGTGCGTGAAGATGGACGCCAAGGGCTTCAGCCGGGCCAACAACAAGTGGGCCGAGATCACGGGCGAAGGCGACGATCTGCCGTGGGCCGATGTCCGCAAGGCCCTCGAAGAGGTCAACTTCTCCGGCTGGGCGACCGCGGAAGTCGGCGGCGGCGACGTCAAGCGGCTGACCACCGTCCGCGAGCAGATGCAGAAGGCGTTCCTGGGTTAAAGAAATCCGAAGCTCGAAATCCGAAATTCGAAACAAATTCAAAGGGCCAAAATCCAAATGATCGAAACGCAGCCACCCATCGGGAGGCCTGTTTCGAATCTCCAGGTTTGGCCGCGTATTCATTTGGGGTTTCGAGTCTTCTGCGTTTGAGCTTTCGCCATGGCCAAGCCAAAGCGTTGGCACCAGAGGACTTCGGTGACGCTGTGCGTGGCGGCGGGCTTGCTCGTCGTCGGCTTGGGCTTCGTCCACGTGATCGTGGGCGTCACGAGCCCTTATGGGCTGCCGTTCGACATCGTCGTTCGCGAATCGTTTGGCTATCGGGAGGCGATCGTGGACGCCGGGAGGATCGAGTCGCTCCCCTACGCCGCGGCTTGCTTCAAGTATCCCTTGAGCGTCGCGGCCCTTCACAGGGGAGGCTACATCGACGGCGGCCCGGCGTTCGAAGCGAGGATGATGGCCTGGCAGCGGGAGTGCGTCGGCAGATGGCAAGCTCAATTCGAGTCTTCGGCGGGCTCGCCGACGGTCTGCTGGCAAGACCACTTGCAGGGGCAGGATCAGGTCCCGGGCAGCGACCCTGAGAGTTCGCAGGCCTGCAACCAGCGGGGAATCGCCTTCGCCAGGAACGGCGATTACCAGTCGGCAATCGCGGAGTTCACCCGGGCGACTCGAAGGGATCCGACGTTCGTCGACGCCTTCTATAATCGGGCCCTGGTCTCCATCGAGATCGGCAGCCTGGGCCAGGCGGCGGCCGACCTGGGTGCGGTCGTCGAGATCCGGCCGGGATTCACGGAAGCCCGCATCCGTCGGGGCCGGCTCTACGCCGCAATGAACGAGCCTGACAAAGCCATCGCGGAGTTCACGAAAGCCGTCGAGATCGGCCCGAAGTGCGTCGAAGCGATCCTCCATCGCAGCCTCGTCTACTTTGTCAGAGGCGACTACGAGAAGGCCCTGCAAGACGCGACGAAGATCGAAGGCTTGGGGCAGTCGGTCCCGACGGAGTTCCTTCGAACACTCCGCGGAGAGTCGGACCAGGACGGAATAGAAATATCGACCTCACCGGAAGAATGAGGAAAGCGGTGGGCATGGCCCACCCTACCGCTATCGCCATGCCGAGGGGGATTCCGCTGCCCCGCGGATGCGTGAGGTCCCTTGTGCGGAGCGTCAGCGGCAGGGTGTGCTTCGCACACCGTCTTGGGCTCAGCGCGACTCCATCAGCTCGAGGAAGTCGTTGAACAGGTAGTTGGAGTCGTGCGGACCGGGCGAGGCCTCGGGGTGGTACTGGACCGCGAAGGCCTTCAATTTCTCGCAACGGAGGCCTTCAAGCGTGTTGTCGTTGAGGTTCATGTGCGTCAGCTCGACGTCCTTGCCCGCCAGCGAATCGAGGTCCACGCAGAAGCCGTGGTTCTGGCTGGTGATCTCGATCTTGCCGGTGCGGAGGTTCTTGACCGGGTGGTTCGCGCCGCGATGTCCGAACTTGAGCTTGTACGTCGTGCCGCCCAGAGCCAGGCCGAGGATCTGGTGGCCCAGGCAGATGCCGAAGATCGGGACCTTGCCCAGAAGCGATTTGACCGTGTCGATCGTGTAGGTGACCGCGGCGGGATCGCCGGGACCGTTGCTCAGGAAGACGCCGTCGGGCTTGCGGGCCAGGATATCCTTCGCGGTCGTCTGCGCGGGAACCGCGGTCACGTCGCAGCCGTGCGAGACCAGCAGGCGGAGGATGTTCTGCTTGATGCCGCAATCGATGGCGACCACTTTGTACTTGGCCTGCGGCGGCTTGAGGCCGGGATTCAGGACGTCGACGACGCCCTCCTTCCACGCGTAGGGCTTGTCGCTCGTCACGGCCTTGACGATGTCGCGGCCGACGAGACCCGGGTACTGCCGGAGTTTCTCGGCCAGCTTCTTCACGTCCGTCTCGACGGCCGAGAGGATGCCCCGCATCGCGCCCTTTGTGCGGATGTGCCGCACGAGCTTGCGCGTGTCGAGCCCCTCGATGCCGACGATGCCGTTCTTGGCCAGGTACTCGTCGAGCGTGGCGCCGTTGCGCCAGTTGCTCGGATAGGGGCAGTTCTCCTTGACCACGAACCCGCTGACGAAGCTCTTTCGCGACTCCCAGTCTTCGAGGTTCGTGCCGTAGTTGCCGATGAGCGGGTAGGTCATCGTGATGATCTGCTCGTGGTACGAGGGATCGGTGAGGATCTCCTGGTACCCGGCCATGCTCGTATTGAACACGACCTCTCCGCACTTCTCGGCCTTGGCGCCGAAGGCTTTGCCTTCGAAGAACGTGCCGTCCTCTAGCAACAGAATCGCTTTCACGATGATTTCCTCAACTCAAAAGAAATCCGAAATCCGAATTTCGAAATCCGAAACAAGCACGAATGACCAAAATCCAAATTCCCAAACGGCTCCTCCGACGGGCGTCAGCGTTTCTGTCATTTGGGTTTTCCTTGTTTTGGATTTGTTTCGGATTTCGTACTTCGAATTTCGGATTTCTCTCTTATTTGTAGTACAACTGTATCGGCTTGACGCTGATCTTCTTGCCCTTGAGAGCTTCGATCGCCTTGACGACCGCCTCGGCGCCGCGCATCGTCGTGACATAGGGGACCTGCCGGTCGACCGCGCTGCGGCGGATCAGGAACGAGTCCGAGATCGCCTGCTTGCCGACCGCGGTGTTCACGATCAGGGCGATCTGCTTGTTGATGATGGCGTCGACGATGTGCGGCCGGCCCTCGCTCATCTTCAGCGCGAATTCCGAGGGGATGTTGTTCTTGATGAACTCGATGCAGGTGCCCTTGGTCGCGACGATCTTGAAGCCGAGGTCCCGCAGCCGCCGGGCGAGCGCGACCGCCTTGGGCTTGTCGCGGTCGTTGACGCTGAACAGCACGTTGCCGCCGGTCGGCAGGCTGTTGCCCGCGGCGATCTGGCTCTTGGCGTACGCGGTGCCGAAATCCTCGGAGATGCCCATCACTTCACCCGTCGAGAGCATCTCGGGGCCCAGCAGCACGTCGGTGCCGGGGAACTTCAGGAACGGGAACACCGCTTCCTTCACTGCATAGTGGCTCGGCACGATCTCCTGCGTAAAGCCCAGTTCTTCCAGCGTCATGCCGGCCATGATCTTGGCGGCCAGCTTCGCCAGCGGGACGCCGATCGCCTTGCTCACGAACGGAACCGTTCGCGAGGCTCGCGGGTTCACCTCGAGGATGTAGATCTTGTCGTCCTTGATGGCGTACTGGACGTTCATCAGCCCCTTGACGTTCAGGTTCGTCGCCAGGAGCTTGGTCTGGCGGATGACTTCCGCGATCAGCTCCTTCTTGAGATTCACCGGCGGGATCGAGCAGGCGCTGTCGCCCGAGTGAACGCCGGCCTCTTCGATGTGCTCCATGATGCCGCCGACGACGACGATATTGCCGTCGCTGATGGCGTCGACGTCGAGCTCGGTCGCGTCGCCGAGGAACTTGTCGATCAGGATCGGATGCTCCTCGGAGGCCTCGATGGCCTCCTGGACGCAGGCCTTCAACGCGCTCTCGTCGTAGACGACCCGCATCGCACGGCCGCCCAGGACGAACGAGGGCCGGATCAGCAGCGGATACCCGAGCTTGCCGGCGATCTCCAGCGTCTGCTCGTAGCTGGTGGCGGTGTCGCTCTCCGGCTGGAGCAGCCCGAGCTTCGTCACGAGACGGTTGAACCGCTCGCGGTCCTCGGCCAGATCGATGCTGTCGGGCGAAGTGCCGACGATCTTGACGCCCGCCTTCTCCAGCGGCACCGCCAGTTTCAGGGGCGTCTGGCCGCCGAACTGGACGATGACGCCGTCGGGCTTCTCCTTCTCGACGATGGACATCACGTCCTCGAACGTCAAGGGCTCGAAGTACAGCCGGTCCGAGGTGTCGTAGTCGGTGCTGACCGTCTCGGGGTTGCAGTTGACCATGATCGACTCGACGCCGATCTCCTTGAGTGCAAAGGCGGCGTGGCAGCAGCAGTAATCGAACTCGATGCCCTGCCCGATCCGGTTGGGCCCGCCGCCGAGGATCATGATCTTGCGACGGGTGGTGGGATTGGCCTCGCACTCGCTCTCATAGGTCGAGTACAGGTACGGCGTGGCGGCCTCGAACTCGGCGCCGCAGGTGTCGACCATTTTGTAGACCGGGTTGACGCCTGCCGCCTGGCGGCGCTTGCGGAACTCAGGCTCCGGCACCTCAGCGACCGAGGCCATGTACCGGTCGCTGAAGCCGTATTCCTTGGCCTGCTTGAGCACGGAGGCCTCGGGCAGCTTGCCCCTGCCTTCCAGGAGCTTGGTTTCGAGCGAAACGACATCCTTGATGTTGTTCAAGAACCAGGGATCGATTTTGGTCAGGGCGAACAGCTCCTCGACCGACATATCCCGGCGAAGAGCCTCGGCGACGTACCAGAGCTTGTCCCAGTAGGTGCGCCGCAGTCGCTCCTTCAACTGGTCCATCGACATCGATTTGTCGATATGCTTGTCGCCCAGGCTGTAGCGGTTGATCTCGAGCGAACGGATGGCCTTGCCCATCGCCTCCTTGAAGGTGCGCCCCATCGCCATCGCTTCGCCGACCGACTTCATCTGGATCGTCAGTTCCGGCGGCGTCTGCGGGAACTTCTCGAACGTGAACCGCGGCCACTTCACGACGCAGTAGTCGATCGTCGGCTCAAAGCAAGCGGGCGTCTTCTTCGTGATGTCGTTGGGGATCTCGTCGAGCGTGTACCCGACGGCCAGCAGCGAAGCGATCTTGGCGATGGGAAAGCCGGTGGCCTTGGAGGCCAGGGCCGAGCTTCGCGAGACGCGAGGGTTCATCTCGATCACGTAGAGCTTGCCGTTGGCGGGGTTGACCGCGAACTGGATGTTCGAGCCGCCCGTCTCGACGCCGATGGCGCGGATGATCTTGAGCGAGGCGTCCCGCATGATCTGGTATTCTTTGTCGGTCAGCGTCTGGGCGGGAGCGACGGTGATGCTGTCGCCCGTGTGGATGCCCATCGGGTCGAGGTTCTCGATGGAGCAGACGATGACCACGTTGTCCTTGCGGTCCCGCATGACCTCCAGCTCGTACTCCTTCCACCCGATCACCGATTCCTCGACGAGGACCTGGTGATTGGGGCTCAGACTCAGGCCCCACTGGATATACCGCTCGTACTCCTCGGCGTTGTAGGCGATGTTGCCGCCGGTGCCGCCGAGGGTATAGGAGGGTCGAATGATGGCGGGAAAGCCTGTCTCCTTGACGACTTCCTTGGCCTCTTCCCAGGAGGTGGCGTATCCGCTCTTGGGCACCTCCAGGCCGATGTCGAGGATCGTCTTTTTGAACAGGTCGCGTTCCTCAGCCTTCCTGATCGACTTGAGGTTGGCCCCGAGCATCTTGACGCCGTACTTCTTGAGAACGCCACGTTCGGCCAGGGCCACCGCGGTGTTCAGGCCGGTCTGCCCACCCAGCGTGGGCAGCAGGCTGTCGGGCTTCTCCCGCTGAATGACCTTCTCGACCACCTCCGGCGTGATCGGCTCGATGTACGTCCGGTCCGCCAGCTCGGGATCGGTCATGATGGTCGCCGGGTTGCTGTTGACCAGGACGACCTTGAAGCCCTCCTTGCGAAGGGCCTTGCAGGCCTGGGTGCCCGAATAGTCGAACTCGCAGGCCTGCCCGATGATGATGGGACCCGACCCGATGATCAGAATCTTGTGAATGTCCTTGCGTTTCGGCATAGTTCCCTGCTGTGCGGCCCCTTACCCGCTCTTGTCGTTCGAACCCGTGCGTCCATCCTGCCTTCGCAGCCTCTGCCTTCGCGGAGCCGCGAGTCTGCGGCAATTTGTCTACAGTCCTCAACCCCGTGGAGAATCGGTCTCTTCTTGCATATGCACGTTGACCGCTCCATCTGCTTTTGCGCGTATGGTGTCAGACCACGCCCTGCCCGGCGCGCCGCTGATCTCCAGTTGTCCTGCGGGCAGGGGGTTTGCTGCGTCGCTGGGATAGGACTCCGGTTTGCGATCTATCGCGTCTGGGAGCCCTGACGCAACCAACGGTCTATAGCCGCCGCGGCCTCTCGCCCGCTGTTGATCGCACGAACCACCAGCGAGGCGCCACTGATTGTATCGCCGGCCGCGAAGACCCACGGCTCACTGCTCTGATACCCGTCGGCTATTACATTCCCTTTTGCGTCAAGTTGCAAGCCTAAATCCTGAACCAGCCCCTGATGGGTGACGTGAACGAAGCCCAGGGCCAGAAAAACGAGGTCCACCTTGAGCGTGAACTCCGTTCCGGGCAGTTCCCTGAGCTTCCAGGCTCCCTTGTCGTTCGTCCACTCGACCTCGCAGGCGTGGAGTTCCTTGACGGCGCCGTTGTCGCCGCCGAAGGCCTTGGTCATGACGCTCCACCGCCGCTCGCAGCCTTCCTCGTGGGAGGACGAAGTCCGCATCATCCGCGGCCACATCGGCCAGGGCGTGTCCTGCGGACGCGACTCGGGCGGCTTGGGCAGGATTTCCAACTGGTAGATCTTCTTGGCCCGCTGCCGGCGGGCGGTGCCCACGCAGTCGCTGCCGGTGTCGCCGCCGCCGAGCACGACCACCACTTTGTCCCGGGCGTTCACCCGCGGGATGTCGCCCAGCGCCTCGGCGGCACAGAGCTTGTTCTGGGCCGTCAGGTAGTCCATGGCGAAGACGATATTGCCCTTCTCCCGACCCGGAGCCGTGATGTCGCGGGGCTGGCGGGCCCCCATCGTCAGGCAGATGCAGTCGAACATCTTCCGCAGGTACTGGGCGGAGATGTCCTTGCCGACGTCGACGCCGGTCTGGAACTCGACGCCCTCGGCCTTGAACTGTTCGAGCCGACGGTCGATCACGGCCTTGGCCAGCTTGAAGTCGGGAATCCCGTAGCGAAGCATGCCGCCGGCCCGCTCGTCCTTCTCGAAGACGACGACGCTGTGTCCGGCCCGGGCCAGTTGCTGCGCTGCCGCCAGGCCCGCCGGGCCGGAACCGACGACCGCGACCCGTTTGCCGGTCTTCTTGGCCGCCGGAAGCGGCTTGATCCAGCCTTCCTGCCATCCGCGTTCGACGATCTGATACTCGATGTGCTTGATCAGGACCGGGCTGTCGCTGACCGCCAGCGTACAGGCCGTCTCGCAGGGCGCAGGGCACACGCGTCCGGTAACTTCCGGGAAGTTGTTGGTCTCGTGCAGGATTCGGCACGCCTGCTCCCACTGGCCCTTGTAGACAAACTCGTTCATGTCCGGGATCGAGTTGCAGATCGGACAGCCCGAGCCGTGGCAGAACGGGATGCCGCAATCCATGCAGCGAGCCGCCTGATTGCGAATCTCGTCCGGCGTCAGCGGCAGATCGATCTCGTCGAAGTCATGCACCCGTTCTTCGACCGGCCGATGCCCGACTTCCTGACGGCTATGCTTGAGAAACCCTTTGAGCTCACCCATGGAACACCTCTTCCGTCGCGGGCGTGGTCTCGGTGTCGCGATGCTCGACGGCCCGCATCCGCTCCAACGCCTTGCGATAATCGATTGGAATCACCTTGACGAACCGCCCCACCATGTCCGGCCAGGCCCTCAAGACGTACTTGGCCCGTTCGCTGCCGGTCCATTCGAGATGCCGCTCGATCAGGTCGTACAGAACGGCCTTGTCCGACTCCTGCCAGACCGTCTCGAGCTCGACCATGTCGAGATTGCACAGTGTGTCGAAAAGCTGCATCTCGTCGAGGACGTAGGCCAGGCCGCCGCTCATGCCGGCGGCGAAGTTGCAGCCGGTCTGGCCGAGGACGACGACGGTGCCGCCGGTCATGTACTCGCAGCCGTGGTCGCCGACGCCTTCGACGACGGAGGTCACGCCGCTGTTGCGGACCGCGAACCGCTCGCCGGCCATGCCGTTGATAAAGACCTCGCCGCGGGTGCCGCCGTAGAGCAGCGTATTGCCGACGATGATGTTCTCGTGGGCCATGAAGGGCGAGTCCGGCGGAGTCTGCACGACGATCCGCCCGCCGGAGAGGCTCTTGCCCAGGTAGTCGTTGCAGTCGCCGATCAGCCGGAGCGTCACGCCGGGAGCCAGGAACGCGCCGAAGCTCTGCCCCGCCGAACCCTGCAACACGATTTCGAGCGTGCCATCGGGAAGGCCCTTGGGACCATGTTTCTTCACGATCCGGTTGCTCAGAATCGCCCCGATCGTGCGGTTGATGTTGCGGACCCGCATCTGGATTCTGGTCGTTTCCTTGCGTTCGATCGCGCCCTCGGCGTGTTTGAGGATCTCCCAGTCGAGATGGTCTGCAAGATGGTCGGCCTGGGGGACCACACAGCGGATCGCCCTGCCGTCGGTGGTGTCCGGCCGGTAGAAGACCGCGGAGAAATCCAGACCCTTGGCCTTCCAGTGGGAGAGGGCTCTCTGCATCCGAAGCCGGTCCGAGCGGCCGATCATCTCGTCGATCTTGCGGAAGCCGAGTTCCGCCATGATCTGGCGGGCTTCCTCGGCCACGAAGTGCATGAACCGCTGAAGATACTCCGGCTTGCCCGCGAACCGCTTGCGGAGTTCGGCGTCCTGCGTCGCGATGCCGTACGCGCAGGCGCCTTCGTGGCACTTGCGGAGCAACGTGCAGCCGAATGTCACCAGCGCCGCGGTGCCGAAGCCGTATCGTTCGGCCCCGAGCAAGGCCGCGATGACGATGTCCCGTCCGGTCCGCATCTGGCCGTCCGCCTGAACGCGGATGCGGTCCCGCAGGCCGTTCATCACGAGCACCTGCTGGGTCTCGGCCAGGCCGAGTTCCCAGGGGCAGCCCGCGTGCTTGATCGACGACAGCGGACTGGCGCCGGTGCCGCCGTCGTGGCCGGCGATCAGAACTTCATCGGCGTTGCCCTTGGCGACGCCCGCCGCGACAGTGCCCACGCCGACCTCGGAGACGAGCTTGACCGAGACCTTCACGCCGGGGTTGCTGGCCTTGAGGTCATAGATCAGTTGAGCCAGGTCCTCGATCGAGTAGATGTCGTGGTGCGGCGGAGGCGAGATCAAAGTCACGCCGGGGGTCGAATGCCTCAGTTGGGCGATCTCCGCGGAGACTTTGTGGCCGGGCAACTGCCCGCCCTCGCCGGGCTTGGCGCCCTGGGCGATCTTGATCTGCAATTCCTTCGCTTGCGAGAGGTAATGGATGGTCACGCCGAACCGGGCGCTGGCGACCTGCTTGATCGCGCAATTCCTCGAGTCTCCATTGGGTTCGAGTTGATACCGTTTCGGGTCCTCGCCGCCTTCGCCGGTGTTGCTCATGCCGCCCAGGCGGTTCATCGCGATCGCGAGGCACTCGTGGGCCTCTTTGCTGATCGATCCGTGACTCATGGCGCCGGTGCAGAACCGTTTGACAATCTCGCTGGCGGGCTCGACCTCTTCGATTGGAACGGCCTCGCCCTTGGCGAATTCGAACAATCCTCGCAAGGTGCAGAGCGACCTGGCCTGGTCGTTGATCGACTTGGCGTAGACCGCGTAGGACGCGGGATCGTTGTTCTGGACCGCGTGCTGGAGCTTCGCGACGGTCGTCGGGTTCCACAGATGACGCTCGCCGCTGTGGCGAAAGTGGTATTCGCCGCCGAAATCCAGGTCCATGGCCGCCGGGGGGCGGGTTTGGAAGCCCGAGCGATGTCGCTGAAGGCTCTCGTTGGCGATCTCCTCCAGGCCGATGCCGCGGATTCGCGAGCTGGTCCCCGAGAAGTAGGCGTCCACCACCTCGCGATTGAGGCCGATGGCCTCGAAGAGTTGGGCGCCGCAGTAGCTGCGAAGGGTCGAGATGCCCATCTTGCTCATCGTCTTGAGGATGCCCTTCTTGACCGCGGCGATGAAATTATCCGCGATCTGTACGGGCTCCAGCTCCGCGGCCAGTTCGCCCTGGCGTTTGAGCTCGTCGAGCGATTCGAACGCCATGTAGGGATTGATCGCGTTGGCGCCGTAGCCGCAGAGCAGGCAGAAGTGCATCACCTCGCGGGGCTCGCCGCTCTCGACGATCAGGCCGGCCTCATGCCGCAGGCCCTTGTTGAGCATGGCGTGATGGACCGCCGAAACCGCCAACAGCGACGGGATCGCCGCCTTCGTCTCAGACACCTCGCGGTCGCTGATGATCACCAGCGACGCGCCGTCGCGGATGGCCTTTTCCGCCGAGGCGATCAGTTCATCCAGGCCGCGGCGGAGGGACTCGGCCGGAGTCGCTGCATTGGCGTCGAACAAAGCCTGCACAGTCGCGACGCGGAAATCGCCCCGCCGGACCGCACGCAGCCGCTCCATGTCCTCGTTGGTCAGGATCGGGTGCGGCAGTTTGAGCTGCCGGCAATGCTGCGGCGTCTCGTCGAGCAGGTTGCCCTTCTTGCCGGTGAAGGACATCAGGCTCATGACGAGGCCCTCCCGCAAGGGGTCGATGGCGGGGTTGGTCACCTGGGCGAAGAGCTGCTTGAAGTAGTTGAACAGCAGCTTGGGCTTCTCGGAGAGCACAGCCAAAGGCGTGTCGTTGCCCATGGAGCCGACGGGCTCCTGGCCGTTGACCGCCATCGGCATCAGGATCATTCGCAGGTCTTCACGGGTGTAGCCGAAAGCCCGCATGCGGCGGGCGATCGTCAGCGGGTCGCTCTTGACCAGCTTGGGCGCGTCGAACAAGCCGCGCAGCTCGATGCGGTTCTCTTCCAGCCACCGGCGGTACGGCTTCTGGCGGACGATCTTGCTCTTGATCTCGTTGTCGGAGATGATCCGGCCCTCGGCGGTGTCGACCAGGAACATGCGCCCCGGCCGCAGGCGCCCCTTGACCCGGACCTTCTCCGGCGGAAACTCGACGACGCCGGCCTCGCTGCCGATGATCGCCAGGCCGTCGGTGGTCACCAGGTATCGGCACGGGCGAAGGCCGTTGCGGTCCAGGACGCCGCCGATCATTCGGCCGTCGGTGAAGACCATGGCCGCCGGGCCGTCCCAGGGCTCCATGATCGAGGAATGGTATTCGTAGAACGCCCGCTTGTCGGTGCTGATATGGTACTTGGCTCCGAACGCCTCGGGGATCATCATCATCATCGAGTGCGGCAGGCTGCGTCCGGCTTGCATGAGCAGTTCCATGCCGTTATCGAAGCAGGCGGAGTCGCTGCCGCCGGGGACCAGGACCGGGAACAGGTCCTTGATTTCGTCGCCGAACAAGGGATTGGCCATCTTCGGCTCGCGGGCCCGCATGGCGTTGCGGTTGCCGCTGAGGGTGTTGATCTCGCCGTTGTGGGCGATGCAGCGGAACGGCTGGGCCAGACGCCAGTTGGGGAAGGTGTTGGTGCTGTACCGCTGGTGCACGACCGCCAGGGCGGTCTTCATCCGCTCGTCCGCGAGGTCCGGATAGTAGGCGAAGAGCTGCCAGGCCATGAACATGCCTTTGTAGCAGATCGTGCGGCACGAGAGGCTCGCGACATAGAAATCCTCGGCCTTCTCGCCGAACTGCTCGCTGACAAGCCGTTCGGCCCGCTTTCGGGCCGTGAAGAGCTGCCGTTCGAGTGGTTCCTGCTCCAGTCCCCCGCCGTCGACGAAGATCTGACGAATGACCGGTTCAGCCTCCAGCGCGAGCTTGCCCAGACAGTCCCTCAACACCGGCACGTCGCGCCAACCAAGGACCTTGAGGCGGTAGTAACCCAGGGACTCCTCCAGGACCCGTTCGCACTTGCCGCGAAGCTCGACGTCCTTAGGTCCGAAAACCATGCCGACGCCGTATCCAAGAGGCTCGGGTAGCGAGAAACCCTTCTCCTCACATTCGACGGCGAAGAATTCGTGCGGGATCTGGAACAGGATGCCCGCCCCGTCGCCGGTCGTCTCGTCGGAGCCCGCGGCCCCGCGATGCGAGAGGTTCACGAGGATCTGCTTGCCGTACTCCAGGATGGAGTGGTCGCGGGTGCCCGCGATGTTGACCACGGCGCCGATGCCACAGGCATCGTGTTCGTACCTCGTTTCGTACAGACCTTGATCATGCAATCGTGTCATTGGATTCCCCGAGTGGGTCGGCACCCCAGAGACCGCGTACCGATACCCGAATCGACCGTCAGTATGGACCAACCAAGCCACCGAATGAGGGTCTGTCTATCATACGGCATTACGACCCCTTCGGTATGGCAGTTCCGTTAATACGTACAATAAGACCACCTAATGCCAACATCAGAATTCCTTATTCAGGCAAGTGCCGTGAACCGGGGACTTGCCCTTCCACAGAAGCGTAACCGAACGTATGGCTTGCATCTTCCGGTTGTCCCCTGTGATAATACCATCACCCGAATGGAGGTCCAGAGCAATATGGCCAAGGCGAGTGTACTGCAACAACTCAAGGCGAAGGAAATCGACGTCGCGACCGCTGCCGAGCGGCTCATCGCAAACCCCGGCGAGATCACGGAGTTGGTCAAAACGCTTCAAACAGAAAAAGGCAGCGCCAAGTATCGCTGTGAAAAGTCGCTGCGGCTGGTCGGCGAGAGCCGGCCGGAGTTGATCTACCCCTATTGGGACGCCTTCGCCGCCCTGCTCGACCACGAGAACAACTTCCTCAAATGGGGCGCGATCCTGACCATCGCGAACTTGACAACGGCCGATGCGGAAGGCCGATTCGACGCCATCTTCGAACGCTACTACGCCCCCATCGCCGGCCCGACGATGATTACGGCCGCGAACATAGTCGGCAGCTCGCCGAAGATCGCCCAAGCCAAACCCCACCTGATCCAGCGTATCGGCAAGGAGATCCTCAAGGTCGAGGACACACAGTACGAGCATCACGGCAGCCCGTCGCCGGAATGCCGCAACATCGCCATCGGCCACGCCATCGACGCCTTCGACCAGTTCTTCGACCGCATCGAAGACAAAGCCGCCGTCCAAGCGTTCGTAAAACGCCAGCTCAACAACACGCGAAAGCAAGTCGCCAAGAAGGCCGAGCGGTTCCTCCGAGTGCACAATGCAGGTGGAGACTGATAGCATTTCCATGCAGCCGAAGGCGAGGAGTCACCCGCGGGCGAAGACGTAGACGCCGGGTTTGATGGGCCGCCGGAATTCATTGAGACCGCTGTCGGGGAGTCGGATCATGTTTTCGAAGGAATCCGTCATGGAGGGTGGGCCGATCACCAGGCTGTAATCCTCGCCATGCGGCGCATACCAGCGGAACTCGATCGTTATGCCCCGTTCAGAGGCGACATCACCGAACAAGATCTCGCTCGGCCGGAATTCAGTCAGGCATGTCGGAAGTTCCAAAGGGAAATCGGGGCGGTACACTCGGCCGGCTTGCTTCCGTCCTTCTGCGGTCAGCCATTGCTGGACGGCTCCAACATCTACAGCCTTCAACATCCGCTGCTCGAACCCTCGTAGATAGATCGCTGCCATAGGTTCGGAGGCCTTGATGGGGAGGAGAGTTGCCACCAAGCAGATGGCGGGAAATGAGAATCGCAGGAGCCTCTGTGAAAGAACAAGACTTCTTGCCAGAAGCCACCTCAACGCGACGACTAGCGTGATGACAATGATCACCGGGCGCATTCCCAAAACCAGTGGGAAACCGCGCCCGACGCCGAGGCTACGCAAGCCCCCCGTGTACTCCGCCCAGTCGATGAAATACGATCCGCCGGTCGCCAGCACAAGAGCAACTGCCGTCAAGATGGTGTCGGGAACACAGGCTCGCCGGCACGTGCGGACGGGCCCATCCAACCTTTTCCTCTGCTCAGATTCTTCCGCGTGCATCTGTCCTCTCCCGTCATCACTGGACCGCAATCTACAGAGTCTGATCTATGAACTCCGAGACGACTTTCAGCGTCTCGCCGGTGTCTTCCATTTCGAAGATGTGCGGGCGGGCCTCGCGGCCGTTGGGCGAGTGCAGAACCATCATCAGTTTGCCATCGAAGGTCGTGAAGAGCATGCCGTGACCGCCGTCGTTGGTATACAGGGGCTCGGCCTGCTGGGTCCATGGACCCGCCAGCTTGCCCGAGGCGGAAATCGCGATGCCTTCGGTGTAGACGCCGTTGCGGAAGCTGGCCCAGATCATGTAGAGCTTGCCTGCCTTGCCCTTGTACAGCCATGGACCATCCGTGACATTGTTGCCTCGGGCCTTGTCCATCGTGCTCCAGGGGGCCTCGGCCGCGTAGAACAGCGTCTTCGGTTCGCCAACGGTCTCCGAAAGATCCTCCTTGAGTTGCACGTACAGCATCGAGCCGTTGACGACCTGGACCCACTCATGGCAGAAGACCATGTACGGCACGCCGTCTTCGACCCAGAGCGTGCCGTCGAGCGTCATCATGTCCGGCGGCAGCGTCGAGCGGTTCTGGAACGGCTTGAACGGCCCCATCGGCGAGTCGCCCACCAACACCTGCGAACCCCGATACACCCGGGGCAACCAGTTGCGCCATTGCTCGGAGAACGGGTGACGCGTGTCGAACGTCAGGAACAGATAGTACTTGCCCTTGTACTTGTGCATCTCCGGCGCCCAGATGCCGACGACGCGGATGTCGCCCCAGATGTCCTCAGGGGTCCGGAAGATTGTCTTGGGACCCTGCCAGGTCTTGAGGTCCTTGCTCGTGTACGCGCGGACGCCGTTGAAGCCGGACCCGATCATGTAATAGGTCTGGGTCTCCGCGTCCGGCATGATGCACACGTCCCGCATGCGGATGCTCGACAAGGGCACGATCTCGTTGGAGTCCTGAGGTCCCGTCCGAGGTTGAGCCCCTGCCGACGCGACCACAATCAGAGCGACACCCAGCCACAGAACGCGTCTCATATCTCAACCTCCCACACTTTCGTCGTGCACACCTGTCTGGAGAACGGCATCCGCCCGATGCCTAGCGGCATCGTAGCCGGCCGCGATTCGCTAGACAAGGGAATTCGTTGAGCCCTCCGATCTCGGTGTCTGTGCAGGTTCTCGGGTGAGCAGAGTCCCATGGGCGGGACGCCCGAAACGGTCGTACAAAGGAGATTTGCCGCTTTTCGCCAGCAGCATGATAGAGGAAGATCTTCCCCTCCATCGGGGCGTACGCAGCACCCCCCTACGTGCTGCTGGCAAACGGCGAAAAATGCCCGGCGCGCAACGCCGGAATCCGGATCAGTCCGTTGCCTCCTTTCGGCGGACGATTCCGCCGGAGGCGCGAATGACCGGTTGCCGGCGAGGCGGTGGACGCTCGTTTCTTTTCACAGACACCCGCTCTCGCGTACGCCTGGGTTTCGGCGTCCTGGAATTACGTCAGGAATTGTCCTTGCCTTCCCCGGTGCACAAAGTCATAATCCTGACCACAGAGATGACTGAGGCAATCGGACTTCTGCTGAATGCCAACTGCTGGAAGTCCGCCCAAGCAACAACGAGGAGTGAAGCAATGTCAGAGTTTGACACCTTGGAATTTGAAGAGGTGGAGGTTCCGCGTGTCCTGGCGGCGCAGATGCCGGGAGCGGTCGGACCGGACCCGGCCGCCATCGCCGGCGCCATGCGCACCGCTTTCACCGAGCTTGTGGCGTTCGTACGACAGCTCAAGCTGTCCCCTTCCGGCCCGCCGCGAGTCATGTACATGGCTCACGGCCCGCAGGGAGTGAGATTCACCGCCGCGATGCCGATCGCAGCGCCGCCGGCATCGACGCGGATGATCGGTCCGGGCTTCGTCAAACCCATCCCGGCGGCCCGAGCCATGCGGTTCACCCATCGCGGCTCGTACTCGGAACTGAGCAAGACCTACGCCCGGATCACCGAGTTCCTCAAGGCCAAGGGCCTGATCAAGACCGACGCCGAATGGGCCAGGTACATGCCCATGTGGGAGGAATACCTCAACGACCCGCAGACCACCCCACCGGAGGAACTCCGCACACACATCTATCTGCCCATGACGTGATTCTTGCGACCTGTTCGACGTGACCAGACACAGCAGCGCCACCGTGCAATCGTCGATCTCGTCGCAGTCGAGGTTTGTCTTGGTCGCCTTCCTTTATCCGCCCCGCATCAGGGGAGGCCTCTGATCGGGATCAAGGGTCAGATGCTCGGAACGTGCGAGTTCCTGCCGACCCACGATGGTGAAGTCCTTGGCCCCGAGGCCGATCCGCCCATCTAACGGCTCCGAGAAGTCCAGTTCGTAGCGTAGATAGCCCCGTTCGATATAGACCGGGTCCGTATAGGCGAACCGCCGGAAATCATAAATCATCACCTGACCCGAAAAGTTGGAGATGACTCCGTAAGGCTCCTCTCGGCGAAGCGAGGCGCCCCAGTCCAGATGGATCTGAAGGTCAACCACATCCACGAACGTCAGGGTCGCCGGTACTTCGTAATGGTCGTTCGGAAAGCGATTCCACGCGGCGTAGTCGATATCGAGCACGAGATTGACCCCGCACTCCTGCCTCTGCACGGACAGTGCGTAGACGGGTACATCGTGCAAGAGCAACTGATCGAAAGCCGAGGAGCCAATTTCCAGTTCGTTCATCCGAGGTTCTCCTGCCGATGCCTCAAACAGAACAAGATCGCTGCATCGCCAGTGTGTAGCCGTCGATGCTATCGCCGTCAATGTTCATCTGGTTCACTTCTCCTCTGCCTCACGATGGTTAGAGGAGCCCTCCGGGCCGGATCAAAGGTCTGCCGATCGGAGCGCACGCCCTCCTGCCGGCCCACGATCCGGAAATCCGTCGCCCCGAGACTGATCCGTCCGCCCTGCGGCTCCCAGAAGTCCAATTCGTAGTGCAGATAGGACCGTTCGATATAGACAGGATCCGTGTAGGCGAACCGGCGGAAATCAGAGACTTCCAGTTCGCCCGAGAGAGAGCTGATCGCTCTCTCGGGTTCCTCGCGACGGAGCGACGGGCCCCCGTCCAGATGGATTTGGAGGTCGACCACATCCAGGAACGTGAGCGTCGCCGGCACCACGAGGAACTCAAAACGGTTGTCCGGAAGGAGACTCCATTCCGCGAGGTAGTCGATATCGAGAACGAGGTTGATCTCGAACTCCTGTCTCTGCAGGAGGAACGAATAGACCCGAACCTCGTGCAAAGACACCTGATCGAAAGCCGAAGAATCGATCTCCAGTTTGCCTGTCTGACGCGCTGCTGCCGGCGTATCGAACCAGGCAGGCAGAAACTCAGCGAATTCCTCCGGATAGTGGCTCAGGTCGAGACGGTCTTCGTCGGGCACGGGGTGGATGCCCCACTGCCGCATCGCCAGAGCACCGAACAGAATCTCGATGCGCCGGCCGTCTTCGTCATTGCCGATCTCGTCCACCACCAGGGCCTGAGTCGAAACGAGATGGCCTTGGACCTCCGCCTGGAGCAACGCCGTACGCGTAGCCTCCTTCACGCTGCCGCTCAACACGGTGCGAATCGGGTGAGGCGTCTGCACCGTCCCATGCTTGTCCGCCACCGTATTGACGACGTAGGTGCTGCGGACTCCCGTATCGAACAGCGCCCAACACTCCCGGCCGTCTACCTTGATCAACTCACATACTCTTCCCATCGTATTACCCTCTGAATGTCGGGGGCGCTATCGTACCACTCGCGGCAGACGAACACAATGGCCCGAATCCGCAACAAGAAGCCAACGAGCGGCGTAGAAATGGCGGTCTTGCCCGCTTTGCACGAATCCCGCACGGGGGGTTTTACCTTTGGGTTCCGACGTGTTACAATGGTTGGTTTGTGCCGACCCGCCGGGGAGCGGGGGCGCATCTGCGGGTGGGGTTGGTACGCCAACAGGACAGGAATCGAAGGGATCGGTTCGTTTGAGATATGGTCGATCATACTGAGAAGGTCATCCGAGTCGAGGGGGCTTCCGAGCACAACCTCAAGAACATCAGTCTGGACATCCCCCGCGACAAGTTCGTCGTGATCACAGGCATCAGCGGCTCGGGGAAGAGTTCGCTGGCGTTCGACACGATTTACGCCGAGGGGAGGCGAAAGTACGTCGAATCGCTCAGTGCCTACGCGCGGCAGTTCCTCGAACAGATGCAGAAACCCGCTGTGAACGACATTTCGGGCCTGCCGCCGACGATCGCCATCGAGCAGCGCAGCGCCAGCAGCAACCCGCGCTCGACGGTCGCCACGACGACCGAGATCTATGACTACTTCCGGCTGCTCTTCGCTCGGGTGGGCCAGCCCCACTGCTGGGTCTGTGGGCGGGAAATCACGAGCCAGCACTCCTCCCAGATCGTCGAATCGATCGCCGCCCGGCCTGAGGGGACCAAGGTCCAGGTCTGCGCCCCGCTGATTCGCGGGCAGAAAGGCGAGCACAAGGAGGTCTTCGCCAACATCCAGCGGGACGGCTTCGTTCGCGTCCGCGTGGACGGCAGCGTCTATGACCTCCAGAACGTCCCCAATCTCGCCAAGACCAAGAAACACGACATCGCCGCAGTGGTGGACCGACTGATCATCCGCGAAGGCGTCCGCACCCGCTTGGCGGACTCCGTGGAGACCGCGTTAAAAAAGGCGGACGGCTTGCTGCTAATGCTCATCCAGGAGCCAGCCAGCAACGAGGGCGACGGCAAGTGGGAAGAGGTCATCTACAGCGAGAAATTCGCCTGCCCGGACCACGCCCAGGCCAGTCTGGAGGAGCTTTCCCCGCGACTGTTCAGCTTCAACAGCCCTTACGGCGCGTGCAAGAGCTGCGACGGGCTCGGCACCATCCTTGAATTCGACCCCGATCTGATCGTGCCCGACAAGAGCATCTCGCTCGAGAACGGAGCCGTGGACGCCTGGCGTCGCAGCGGCAAACGAATGAACATCTACTACAATCGCCTGATCAAGCGATTCTGCCGGGATACGGGCATCAGCAAGGCCATCCCCTACGAGGAGATCCCCGAGGACATCCAGCATCTGCTCATGTACGGCACGAGCGAGGCCGACGAGGAGAAGTACGGCGTGTGGTTCGAGGGCGTCATCCCGAACCTGGACCGACGTTGGAAAGGCACCACCAGCGAATTCGTCAAGGCCCGTCTCCACGGCTACCTCTCCGAACAGCCCTGCCAGACCTGCCACGGGGCCAGGCTCCGCCCGGAAGCCATCGCGGTCACGGTCGGCGGCAAGAGCATCCAGGACCTGAGCCACATGAGCATCGAGCAGGCCCAGGAGTTTTTCGGCGCCCTCCGGTTCAACGACGAACAGACGATCATTGCCGCCCAGATCCTCAAGGAGATCCGGGCGCGTCTCCAGTTCATGCTCGACACCGGCCTGGGCTACCTGACGCTCGACCGCATGAGCAGCACCCTGGCCGGCGGCGAGGCCCAGCGAATCCGCCTGGCCACCCAGGTCGGCAGCGGCCTGGTCGGCTGCTGCTACGTCCTCGACGAGCCGACGATCGGCCTGCACAAACGCGACAACGATCGACTCCTCGGCATCCTCCAGACGCTCAGCAAGATCGGCAACACCGTGATCGTGGTCGAGCACGACGAGGACATCATGCGAGCGGCCGACTACATCATCGACATCGGGCCGGCCGCCGGCGCCCACGGCGGCGAGATCATCGCCCAGGGCACCTACGAGGAAATCCTCCGCTCCCCGACCTCGCTAACGGGCGACTACCTCAGTGGCCGAAAGAGCATCGCCGTGCCACCGAAACGCCGCCCCTATTCCCTCAAGAAGTGCATCGAGGTCAAAGGAGCGACGGAGCACAATCTCAAAGGCGTGGACGTGAAGTTCCCGCTGGGCGTCTTCACTTGCGTCACCGGCGTCTCCGGCTCGGGCAAGAGCACGCTGGTCAACCACATCCTGTTGCGAGGTCTCAAGCGATACCTGTACCAGTCCCGCGAGAAGCCCGGCGCGCACAAGAACATCCTGGGCATCTCTCAGATCGACAAGGTGATCGAGATCGACCAGTCGCCGATCGGCAAGACCCCGCGAAGCAATCCCGCGACCTACACCGGGGCGTTCGACCTGATCCGCAAGCTCTTTTCCATGACCCGCGAAGCCAAGATCCGCGGGTATACGCCGGGACGGTTCAGCTTCAATGTCAAGGGCGGACGCTGCGAGTCCTGCCGGGGCCAGGGCACCAAGGTCATCGAGATGCACTTTCTGCCCGACGTGTACGTCACGTGCCAGGACTGCAAGGGCACCCGCTACAATCCCGAGACGCTCCAAATCACGTACAAAGGCAAGAACATCGCCGACGTGCTCGACATGCGGATCGAGGACTCGGTGGACTTCTTCGCCAACTTCCCGACCATCGTTCGAGTGCTCAAGACGCTGACCGACGTCGGCCTGGGCTACGTGCAGCTCGGCCAGTCCTCGACCACCCTCTCCGGCGGCGAGGCCCAGCGTGTGAAGCTCTCGGCCGAGTTGGGCAAAGCTTCGACCGGCCACACGCTCTATCTGCTCGACGAACCCACCACCGGCCTGCACTTCGCGGACATCCACAACCTTCTGGGCGTCTTGCAGAAGCTGGTGGACATGGGAAATACCGTCGTCGTGATCGAACACAACCTTGATGTCGTCAAGACGGCCGACTATATAATAGACCTCGGCCCCGAAGGCGGGGACGCCGGCGGGACCATCGTGGCCGCCGGGCCGCCGGAGGAGATCGTGAAAGTCCCGGCCAGCTATACCGGCAAGTTCTTGAAAGACAGACTGGCGTGAGACAGCAGGGCCTATCGGTCCCATGAGTCCAATAGGTCCTATCTCCCAGCCACAGAGAAGGAGACAGGACGATTCAGGCCGCAACACAGACCATTCAGCCCCGACAGTGGGAGTTTGAACTGAACAGCATCGATGATCTCCAGCGACTGTGTCGGCAGTTGGAGGTTTGCGTCGATGCCATCGAAGACGTCTCGATCCTGGCACGGCCTGTCCCGTTCGGCCCGTTGACGATCCCCAATTCGCTGGCCGTACACCCGATGGAGGGCTGCGACGGCGACGCCCAAGGCCGACCGGACGATCTTACCGTCCGGCGATACGAGCGATTCGCAGCAGGCGGCGCGGGGCTCATCTGGGCCGAGGCGATCGCGGTCGTCGAAGAGGCCAGGGCCAATCCCCGCCAGTTGTGGCTCCACAAGGGCAGCAAAGAGGCGTTCAAGGCCATGGTCCGCCGGGCCAGGGACAAGGCCGCCCTGGCGAACGGCTCGGCGCACAGGCCGGTGATCGTGGCGCAACTGACCCATTCCGGCCGCTACAGCAAGCCAGGCCCGGTCCCCCGACCGATCATCGCCCAGCGGGACCCTTACCGCGACCCGATGGCGCCGCAGCCCAAGCCGGATATGAACCGCAAGAGCAGGCTCCCCGACGACTACCCCATCGCCACGGACGAGTACCTCGATCGTCTCCAGGACGCTTACGTCGAAGCCGCTCGCAACGCGTATGAAGCCGGTTTCGACGCTGTGGACGTCAAGTCCTGTCATGGCTACCTCATCAACGAGCTGTTCGCCTGTCACAATCGTCCCGCCAAGTACGGCGGCTCGTTCGAGAACCGCACGCGATTCTTCTTGAACGTGGTCGATCGCATCCGCGAAGATCTCGGCGACAAGATCCAGGTCGTCACGCGTATGGGTATCTACGACGCGATCCCCTACCCCTATGGCTGGGGCGTGGACAAGGACGACTACACCAAACCGGACCTGACCGAGCCGATGAAGCTGATCGGCCTGCTGCACCAGCGCGGCGTCAAGCTCATCGACATCACCATCGCCAACCCCTACTACAATCCGCACGTAGGCCGGCCGTTCAACGAGCCCATCGTGGGCGGATACGCCGAGCCGGAACATCCCCTGGCCGGCGTGGCCAGACTGGTCCACATCACCGCCCAGGTCCAGAGAGCATTCCCCGACGTGGCGTTCGTGGGCACAGGCTATAGCTGGCTGCGAACGCTCTTCGCCAACGTCGGCGCCGCCAACAAGAGCAAAGGCCTCGTGACGCTGGTCGGCGCGGGCCGCATGGGATTCGCGTATCCGGATTTCGCGAGGGACATCCTCCGCGAGGGCAAGATGCACGCGGAGAAAGTGTGCGTCGCCTGCAGCGCATGCACGCAGATCATGCGGGACGGCGGCCGGACCGGATGCGTCGTGCGAGACAATGAAGTCTACGGCCCGATCTTTCGCCTGGGCCGCATGAGCGACAAAGACAACCTGCTCCGCCTGGCCGGGGCCTGCCGCAAGTGCCAGGAGCCGACGTGCCAGGTGGGCTGCCCTGCCGGGATCGAGATCCCGCGGTTCATCACCCTGTTCCTCGACGGCAAGGAACGCGAGGCCTATGAGACCATCCGCAAGTCGAACGTCTTTCCGGAGATCTGCGCGTGGCTGTGCCCGGTCGAACATCAATGCCAGGGCAACTGCCTGCAAAGATTCATCGGCGACGGACCCTTGCCCATCGCAGACATCCAGCGGTATCTCGCTTCGCAAGCGAACAAGAACGGCTGGTCCAAGCTGCGAATCCCCCAGAAGGCGACCGGCAAGAAGGTCGCTATCGTGGGCACAGGCCCGGCGGGCCTTTCCTGCGCGGCCGGGCTCCTCGAAGCAGGCCACGCCGTGACGATCTTCGACAAGAGCACCGCCTTCGGCGGCATGGTCGAATCCGCGATCCCCGCCGACAGGCAATCCAACGCCTTGACGAGCGAAGTCGCGGCGATTTTCGCCGACGTGCCGAAAGCCCGGATGATCCTGTCGCTTGGCAAGGAACTCGACTCACGTCACAACCTCGACACGATCCTCGCCCAGGGCTTCGACGCCGTGTTCATCGGAATGGGTTTGCCGAAGTCGTCGAGCGTCACCAAGACGCCATTGTCCGGCCTGTGGAACGCGATGGACTTCCTGTCCCAGGCCAAACACGGCGACAGGTTGAACCTGATCGGCAAGTCCGTCGCCGTCATCGGCGGCGGCAACACCGCGATGGACGTCGCCGTCACGGCCGCCAGAGCCGGGGCGAAGGACGTGCATGTGATCTATCGTCGGTCCTTCAAAGAAATGCCGGCCTGGGGCGCCGAACGGGAACGAGCGATCGCGGCGGGCGTCCACTTCCAGATCCTGACCCAGCCGATCGAGTACATCTCGCGAAATGGCGCGCTGACAGGCATCAAGCTCTGTCCAACTCGGCTGGGCGAGCCCGATCGCAGCGGCAGGCGGAGTCCGCAACTGCTGGAATCCAGCGCGTACAGCCTGGACATGGACATCGTCGTCGAAGCGATCGGGCAGACGGTGCCCGAGGGCATCGAGAAGATCCTGCCGGGCATCGAGTTCGATCGCGGCTTGATTTGCACGAAGCCCGGGACATTCGCGACGTCGCGAGAGGGCGTCTTCGCCGGCGGCGATCTGACCCGCGGCCCTGCGACGGTCGTGGCAGCCGTCGCCGACGGCATGAAAGCCGCGAAGGAAATCGATCGATTTCTGCAAGAGCACGCGGCATAGGTCCTATCGGTCCCATTCGTCCCATAGGTCCCATGTCCTATTGAGAAAGGGAGGAACATCATGACAGATCGACCCGTCGCCATCGTCACCGGCGCCAGTCGCGGCATCGGTCGCAGCGTCGCGTTGGAGCTGGCCAATCTGGGCTATGACCTGGTCGTCAATCGCGCCCAGGACGAGCAGCCGGAGGTATTGGACGAGGCCGGTGCGTTCGGAGCCCAGTGCGAATTCGTGCCCGGCAGCATCGCTGAATCCGCGACTCGGCACCGAATCGTCGAAGCGACCCGCAACCATTTCGGGCGATGCGACATGCTCGTCAACAACGCCGGAGCAGGCCCGGCCAAGAGGCTGGATATCCTCGAAGCCACCGAAGAAAGCTTCGACCGGGTCCTGAGCATCAACCTCAAGGGCCCCTACTTCCTCACGCAGATCATCGCCAACTGGATGGTCGAGCAGCGAAGACAGCACCCGGACCGGGCCTTCCGCATCGTCAACATCGGATCGATCTCCGCCTACACGAGTTCCCCGTCGCGAGGCGAATACTGCATCAGCAAAGCGGGCATCGCGATGATGACCAAGCTCTATGCCGACCGGCTCGCGGAGTACGACATCGGAGTCTTCGAGATCAGTCCCGGCATCATCGAGACGGACATGACCCGGGTCGTGAAGGAGAAGTACGACCGCCTGATCGCCGAGGGCCTGACCCCGATCAAACGCTGGGGCAAGCCCGGCGACGTGGCCAAAGCCGTCGGCGCGATCGCCGAAGGCCGGCTCGACTTCTCCACCGGAAGCGTCATCAACGTCGACGGCGGATTCCATCTCAGGAGACTATAGCACACGAGAGACGAATCAGGTCCTATCCGTCCCATAAGTCCTATAGGTCCTATTCGCTTTCCACTCTGCCAAGGACATAGGAGAACACTCATGGAAATGAAAACAACGCTCGTCACTCTAATCCGTGATGGCTTCATTCTCGTCTTCAACCAAGACAAGCTCGACATCGTCAAGACCGCCCAGGCGCTCGTCGAGGCCGGCGTCAACAACATGGAGGTCACCTGCCGGATCAAGAAGCCGTTGGAGAAGCTCTCGCGACTTCGCAAGGAAATGCCCGACTTCGTGGCGGGCTCGGCCAGCCTGATCGACTGGCCCGGCATGCTGGCCGTCTACAATCGCGTCCATCAGGACGATCCCCTGCCCACGCTGCAGCAGGTCGCCGATGCGGGAGCGTGCTACCTCGTCTCCGCGGTGAACTTCAGCGATGACGGCTTCAAACGGTTTGGGGGCAAACTGGCGATGATCCCCGGCTGCGGCAGCGCGACCGAGGTAGTGACCCAGTTCGCCAAGGGCGCGAATCTGTGCAAAATCTTCCCCGCTAAGGAACTGGGCGGTCCGGCGTTCGTCGAGGCCATCGATCCGGCCTTGCACAAGATGATCAGCCTGGTTCCCACAGGCGGCACCACCGCGGCCAACATCCCCGACTACGTAAACGCCGGCGTGCTCGTCCTGGGCGGCTCGTTCAGCATGATCGAGAAAGCCGCGATGAAGAAGATCGTCGAGGAGCAGGACTACAGACTCCTCGCGAAAGAACTCGCGGCCGCCAAGCGTCTGATCGACGAGGCACGGGCGAAGAAGTATCCCGGGCTGGATTTCGCCAAGGCCTCGCTCGAAGAGATCTGCCAAAAGACCGGCCGTGATTTCAATCTTGGGTAGAAGAAGATGCTCACAGGCGTGATTGACAGCGTGCGGCTCGACTGTGTCCCTGGGGGCTCTGCCCCCAGACCCCCGGCATTTTGCGCTTTGAGCCAGCAGCATGGAATGAAAGGCGAGCCAGTCCGCTGCTCCGGTGGGGTCACGGGATCACGTGGAAGCCCGGAATTGCCCAAGACAGCAGGCTGCCGCCCAAGGTCTTCTTCACTATCATGCCATTGGCCCAAAGCGAAAAATGCCCTGGTTTCAGGAGCAGAGCCCCTGAGATCAATGACCGCCTTGCGGCTGAGATTATGTGCCGTTGCCTGGCTGTTGCTTGCTTCTCCGTTTCCTCCAATCACACTGGCCCGGGTGGCGAAGGGTGACTCAGAACATGAGATAACGCTCAACGCCAGGGACACAGGCTATCGCGGCATCTGGTACATGAACCAGCCGCTGCAGAACGAATACCGGTTCAAATACAGCGGCGGGCTCGGAACCTACTGCGACTTTCACAAGCCCTTCGCCGTCTATTGCGAGAAGGTGAACAAAACCTTCTTCTGCTACGGCGGAACCGCCGAGGGCTCGCATCTGAAACATGATTTGACCAAGGGCAACGATGGGGCCGACATGCCGGGCGTTCTGTTGCACATGGTATCCTATTACGATCACGCCACCGGCAAGGTCCCGCGTCCGACGATCCTGCTCGACAAGCGGACCAAAGATGCCCACGACAATCCGGTCATTTCGGTCGACGACGAGGGCTACGTCTGGATCTTCTCCCCTTCGCACGGGACCGGACGGCCTTCGTATATCCATCGGAGCAGACAGCCGTACGATGTGAACGAGTTCGAGCGGGTTCCTGCGACGAAGATCGAGGACGGCAACGACGTGCCCATGACGAACTTCTCGTACATGCAGTCGTGGTTCGTGCCCAAGCGGGGTTTCGCCGCCTTCTTCACGCGGTACAACTACCCGGCTGCGCGCACCGCCTGTTTCATGACCAGTCTCGACGGTGTGCGCTGGTCGCAGTGGCAGAGGCTCGCCGCCATCGACGAGGGGCACTACCAGATCAGCGCAGTCAGCGAGAGCAAGGCCGCGACGGCCCTGAACTATCATCCCAGGGGCAAAGGGCTCAACTGGCGGACGAACCTGTACTACCTGGAAACGACGAACTTCGGCCGATCCTGGCACGCCGCGGACGGACGCGATCTGACGCTTCCGTTGACGACGCCGGAAAACGAGGCTCTCGTCCGCGATTATCAAAAAGAGGGGCTGCTCGTCTACATCAAGGACATCCGCTTCGACGAGGCCGGTCGGCCGGTGATCCTGTTCATCACGAGCAAAGGCTTCCGCTCCGGCCCAGAGGACGGGCCTCGCACATGGACAACCGCCCACTGGACCGGGACCGGCTGGGACATCCGGCCCATCACGACTTCCGACAACAACTACGACATGGGCTCGCTCTACATCGAGAGCGACGGAACCTGGCGGATCATCGCGCCGACCGAGTCCGGCCCGCAACAGTACAATCCCGGCGGCGAGGTGGCTGTGTGGACCAGCGACGATCAGGGTTCTACCTGGCGGAAGGCGAAGCAACTCACCTACGCCAGCCCCTTCAACCACACGTACGTACGTCGTCCGGTGAACGCCCACGACGGCTTCTATGCCTTCTGGGCGGATGGGCACGGCCGAGAGCCTTCCGCCTCCTCGCTCTATTTCTGCACCAAGAGCGGCGATGTGTTCCGCCTGCCCTCGCACATGACCGAGGCATTCGCGAAACCCCAGAAACTGAACTGAGGTGATCCCGTGGAAACCAGACAAGTGGCCGGCCGCGAGGTGACGTTTCATCGCTACAACACGATCATCGTCGGCGCGGGAGCGGCCGGGATGAACTGTGCCTCGCACTTGTGCGAGTTCATGAAGCGCGAGGGCATCTCCGCCCCCCAGGATCGGATCGCCATCATCACCCGCGGCCTGAAACTCGGCGCCTCGCGGATGAGCGGTTCGGACAAGCAGACCTACTACAAGCTGGGCACCAGTCCGAACGTGCCCGACTGCGCGGAGGCCTTCGCGGAGACGCTGACCGCCGCCGGCTGCTGCCATGGCGACCTGGCTTTGATCGAGGGAATCAACTCGCTCCGCGAGTTCTACCATCTGGTGCGAGCCGGGGTCGCCTTCCCGACTGACTCGATGGGCGTCTTCATCGGCTACAAGACCGACCACGACCCTGCCGAGCGGGCTACCAGTGCAGGACCCAAGACCAGCCGATTCATGAGCGAGTGCCTCCAGCGGGAGGTCGAAGGGCACAGCGTCCGGACGTTCGACAACCAGGAAGTGGCTCACTTGCTCACCATTGGCACCGGCCATGCCAAGCAGATCGTCGGCGTGGTCACCCTGGACAGACTGCAATCTGTCGGCTCGCATCACGCGGTCAACGTGTTCCTCGCGGCCAACGTGGTGCTCGCCGCCGGTGGTCCCGGCGAGTTGTACAAGACCAGCGTCTACCCTGCCGGTCAAGTCGGCCTCCACGGCTTGGCCTTCAAGGCGGGCCTGGTCGCGGAGAACCTCGCCGAATCCCAATTCGGACTGGCCAGCACGAAGTTCCGCTGGAACGTCTCGGGCACGTACATGCAGGCGATCCCCCGTATCTTCAGCACGAACGCCAAGGGCACGGATGAGCGGGATTTCCTGGCGGGCTTCTTCCCGTCAATGAAGAGCATGGCCACGAACATCTTTCTCAAGGGCTATCAATGGCCCTTCGACCCGCAGAAGATCGAAGGCCTGAAGTCCTCGCTGATCGACGTCCTGGTCTTCAACGAGACCCGCAAGGGCCGACGGGTATTCCTGGATTTTCGCCACAACCCGACCGGCAACGGCGACATGAGCCCGTTCGACGTCGACGAACTCGAACCGGAGGCCTTCAACTACCTCCGGGACACAGGGGCCCTCCAGCACACCCCCATTGAGCGGCTGGCCCATATGAACCCGCCGGCCATCGAAATCTACAAAGAGAACGGCATCGATCTGTACAACGAACCGCTGGAGATCGCCGTCTGCGCCCAGCACAACAACGGCGGGTTCGCCGTGAACAAGTGGTGGGAGTCGAGCATCAGGCACACGTTCGTGATCGGCGAAATGGCGGGCACTCACGGCGTGAAGCGTCCCGGCGGCTCGGCCCTGAACGCCGGACAGGTCGGCGGCCTGCGGGCCGCGGAGTACATCGTCAACGCCTACGGATGCGAAGTCCCCAATTATGCCCAGGATGCCGAGGACATCGATATCCAGATCGCAGAACTCCTGGCGACGTTCGAGTCGTGGAGTCATTCGTCGGGCCGGTCGCCCCAGAAGATCATCGAGGAGATCCAGGAGCGAATGACCGCGTCGGCCGCACACATCCGCCGGGAGAAGGACGCCAGCGAGAGCTTCCGGGACGCCCTGCTGCTCTATCGCGAGATCCGGGAGAAGGGCCTGGCCGCCCAGGATCCGCGGACTCTCATCGCAGCCGTCCAGGCCCAGCACCTGGCCCTTGCCAGCGTCGCCTATCTCAAGGCGATCATCGATCTGCTCACCCTCGGCGGCGGCTCGCGGGGTTCCTACCTGGTCCTGAGCGAGCACGGCATCCCGATCCATCCGGACGTCCTCGACCCTACCGGCAGACCCATGGCATTCAAGCCGGAGAATCAGGAACTAAGGTACAAGATCCTGGGAATCCAGTATGATGAGGCCTCGCCCGACCTGTTCCAGAGCCGGACCGTGGCTTGCCGAACCGTACCGGATGAGCGGAAGTCCTTCGAGCCGGCTTGGCAGGACCATCGAGAGGGGAGAATCTACAACCTGTGAATTTACTATTTGCCATTTTTCATTTACTATTGGGGCCGTGTTGATTGTGCGGCGTCTCGTCCGGCGGGCGAAGCTGAAATCGTAGATAGTCAATAGTCGATCGTCGATCCATCTGGAGACTCTATGGCCGTTCTTGAACTGAAGGCCCCATCCGAATGCAAACATGACATTCTGTCCCTTGGCGAGGTCATGATCCGGCTCGATCCCGGCGACGAACGCATCCACACGACCCGGACCTTCCGCGTCTGGGAAGGCGGCGGCGAGTACAACGTCGCCCGCGGCTTGAAGCGGACGTTCGGCAAGCGGGCTGCCGTCGTAACCGCCATCGTGGACAATCCCGTCGGCCGGCTGCTCGAAGACCTGATGTTCCAGGGCGGCGTGGACCTGGAGTACGTCAAGTGGATGCCCTTCGACGGCATCGGACGCAAGACCCGCGTCGGTTTGAACTTCACCGAGCGCGGCTTCGGCCTCCGCGGCGCCGTCGGCTGCTCCGACCGCGCCAACAGCGCCGCCTCGCAACTGAAGAAAGGCGATATCGACTGGAATCGGATCTTCGGCCAGGACGGCGTCCGCTGGTTCCACACCGGCGGCATCTACGCCGCTCTGTCCACGACGACGCCGGACGTGATCATTGAGGCGGTCACCGCTGCCAAGAAACACGGCACGATCGTCTCCTACGACCTGAACTACCGCAACTCGCTCTGGCGGGACGTCGGCGGTCAGGAGAAGGCCCGCCAGGTCAACCGAGCCATCGCGCCGTACATCGACGTGATGCTCGGAAACGAGGAGGATTTCACGGCGGCGCTGGGCTTCGAGGTCGCGGGCCTAGACAAGAGCTACTCGCAGCTTGATCCGACCAACTTCCGTAAGATGATCGAGGCCGCGGTCAAGGAGTTCCCGAACTTCAAGGTCGTCGCCACGACGCTGCGCCACGCCAAGACCGCGACGAAGAACGATTGGGGCGCGGTGATGTACGCGAACGGGCAGTTCTACGACGCGACGCTCCGCCCGGACCTGGAGATCTATGACCGCGTCGGCGGCGGCGACAGCTTCGCCTCCGGCCTGATCTACGGCCTGATGGAGGGCAAGGGCCCCGAGCAGGCGGTCAACTACGGCGCGGCCCATGGGGCGCTCGCCATGACCACGCCGGGAGACACGACCATGGCCACGCTCAGCGAGGTCGAGAAGGTCATGAAGGGCGCTGGAGCCAGAGTGGATAGATGATTTTCACCACAGAGGCACAGAGAACACAGAGAGAAAGATAAACTCAGCAAGAGGTCGACTTCTCCTGTTCCTACTCTCATACACACTCTCTCTTCTCTGTGACCTCTGTGTCTCTGTGGTGATCCTAACATCAAGGAAGCAAAGATGATCGCAGAGACGGTGAAATGGGTTGGCGGCGCAGACGGCGTGCTGGAGATGATCGATCAGCGCCGACTGCCGACGGAATACGTGATGTTGAAGGTCCGCAGCGCCGAGCAGCTCCACGAGGCAATCCGGACGCTGGCGGTCCGCGGCGCTCCGGCCATCGGCGTCTCCGCGGCCTATGGTCCGCTGCTGGCCCTTCAGTGGCTGGAGAAGCCCAAAGATGTGCAGGAGGCGGTGGACCACGCGCTCACAGCCTGCGACTATCTCGCCACGTCGCGTCCGACCGCGGTGAATCTCTTTTGGGCCCTAGATCGCATGCGAGCCAAGGCAAAGGAGGTCGCCTGCGAGGCCTCAGCCACGCCGGGAAAGCTCGCGGAGGCCCTGCTGGCGGAGGCCAACACGATCCAGGCCGAGGACGTCGAGATGTGCAAGCAGATCGGAGAGAACGGCGAGAAGTTCATCCGCAACGGTTTCGGCGTCCTGACCCACTGCAACGCGGGGGCTCTGGCCACCGCCGGGCAGGGAACCGCGCTGTCGGTTATGTTCGAAGCACAGAAGAGAGGCCGGCGATTCGAAGTCTACGCGGATGAGACGCGTCCCCTGCTTCAGGGATCGCGTCTGACCGCGTGGGAACTCCAGCGGGCCGGGATCAAGGTGACCGTGATCTGCGACAACATGGCGGGCTTTCTGATGAAGCAGGGGAAGATCCAAGCCGTGATCACCGGCGCCGACCGCATCGCCGCCAACGGCGACACCGCCAATAAGATCGGCACCTACAGCGTCAGCGTGCTGGCCAAACACCACGGCATCCCGTTCTACATCGCGGCCCCATCGAGCACGTTCGATTTGGGCATCGAGACCGGTGAGCAGATCCCCATCGAAGAGAGAAACGCCTCGGAAGTGACCTGGATCGTCGGCGCCCACATGGCCCCCGACGACGTCGGCGTCTACAACCCCGCCTTCGACGTGACTCCCGCCCAGAACATCGCCGCGATCATCACAGAAAAGGGAGTGATTGAGAACCCTGATGCAGACCGCATTGGCGGCATGCTCGGATAGATGCGATTGGTCTAGGCGACGGCGACGACTTGTTTGACTTCGGGCACGCGTTCCTTGAGGATGCGTTCGATGCCCATCTTCATCGTCATGGTCGCACCGGGGCAACCCCGGCAGGCCCCCTGCAAACGAACGCGGACGGTCTTGTCCTCGTCCACGCCCAGCAGTTGGACGTCGCCGCCGTGACCCTGAAGGGACGGGCGGACCATTTCTATCACATCGGCGACCTTCTCTTCGAAGGTTTTCGCAGCACCGCTTTCGTTCGAATCGACCTTGTCAGTCATGTGCAATCTCCACCAAACAACAGGCGATCATTATACTGGCATCCCTGAAGAGGGCAAACCCTTTTCTCAATACCTCCGGCGTCGTCCAGGGTTCGCCCTATTGACAACAAGATGTCAGATCAGTACGTATAGAGCCTGTTCACACAATCAGGATTACTTTTGGGAGGTTCAAAATGAAGGCTGTATGGGCGGGTGTATTGTTGACTGCGATGGCGGTCGCTGGCTGCGCGTCGAGCGATGCTGAGAGTACGGCGGTTGCCGGCTACGATTTCTCCAGTCTGAACAAGATCGCGATCGTCGAGGTGACCGGCCGGGTCTATGGCGAGGCCGCGAAGAACAAGGTCAGCAACCTGGTCACGATGGCGTTGATGAAGAAAGGCTACACGTTCATCGAACGCCAGAACGTCAAGGCCCTTCTGAAGGAGCAGGAATTCCAGGCGTCCGATCTGACGACCGACGCCGGCGCCGCCAGGGCGGGCCAGATCCTCAACGTTCCGGCGGTCATGGTCATCGACATCCCCAAGTTCAGGGATGGGAAGATCGACATGTCGGCCAAGCTGGTTGACGTTGAGAACGGGACCATCCTCTGGATGGGAAGCGGTTCCGGAAGCACGAACAAGACGCTCGGCACGATCGCCGGCGCCGCCGCAGGCGCGGCGCTGGGCGCCGCCGTAGCGGGCGGAGACTCCAGTGATCGCTGGCTCGGCGCGGGTGTCGGAGCCGTCGCGGGCGGCGTCGCCGGCAATATGTTGACGCCCAGCGAAGAGAAACAGGTGTCGAAGGTCATCGCCAAGGTGGTCAAGGGCTTCCCGTCCCGTCTGCCTCCGGCCCCGAAATCCAAGTAGACCCGGAGACTCCGGGAAAAGTATCGATTCAGGGCCGCAGGCGAACGTCGTCTCCGGCCCTGTCTCATTGCCCTTTTTCAAGGAGGCGGCGAAAATGAACCGCAGGGAATTCATGGTGACAGGCGTCGCAGGTCTGGCGGCAGCGAACCTCGCCAGCGGAGCCGAAGTGACAAGCGGCACGGGTCAGAGGCAGTTCTTCGAATGGCGGCAGTACCATCTTCGAACCGGGGCCCCGAGGAACCTGGTCGGCGATTTCTACAAGAACGTCGGCATCGCCGCGATGAACCGCGTCGGCATCAAGACGGTCGGCGTGTTCACCCCGATCTACGGACCCAGCAAGCCCACCCTTCACGTGCTGCTCGTACACGACTCGATGGACTCGGTGGTGAACGCCCATGCGAGACTGTTGGCGGACTCGGGACTTCGCGAGAAAGGGGCGTCGTTCCTCGACGCGACGCTGTCCGATCCGGCGTTCGTACGATGCGAAAGCTCGCTGATGGCAGCCTTCAGCCACATGCCCAGGATCGAGCCCCCTGCCTTCAAGGATCGCATCTTCGAACTGCGGATCTACGAAAGCCACAGCGTCAAAGCCGGCAAGAAGAAGGTCGAGATGTTCAACGAGGGCGGCGAGATCGCGATCTTCAGGAAGACGGGCTTGAATCCTGTGATGTTCGGCGAGACAATCATCGGGGCCAACTTGCCCAATCTCACGTACATGCTCGCCTTCAAGGATATGGCCGAGAGGGACCAGAGGTGGCAGGTCTTCCGCGACGATCCCGACTGGAAAAGACTCAGCGCGGATCCGGCTTACAAGGACACGGTCTCGAATATCACCGACATCATCCTGCGGCCGACGGAGTATTCGCAGATCTGACGATCAAACGAAGGCCGGTTCGAGATCCTCGACCTCGTCGTATTGTTCGAAATCGGCGTGCTGTTCGCCCGGCCGAAGCGGCAACGGTTCGGAGAACTGGATCGCGACCCGGCGAAGGGCGTTGTTGACGCCATCCACGCGACAGACTTGGCCTGCACGGATGAAATCCACCATGTCGAAGGAGTTGTCCCGACCGTACTGCGGGATACTGAACCGCGCGGTCAGATACTGGCCGGGATGGGGGCATCGGTCGTCCGCATAGCAGGTGAAGGCTGCCCCTTTGCTCGAGAGATCCACCATCTGCCCTTGCGACAAATCCCCGTTGGGATCGTGGGCAAACCAGATGGGCCAATGGTAGCAGAGTCGTTGTTCCATTCGTCGTTCGCTTGTCGTAGTCATGCGTACCACCCTGGACAAACCGATGTTTCGTTCCTGTCGCCAGACACATCGGTTGCGAAGAGGCGTTACTTGACAGACGACCCCGAGAAAACATGAACCCGTCCGGCTGGAATGCGGTGTTTGCCCGATTCTGGGGCGCGAAACGGCGGATTGACGGACGATTGGAGGCAACGTTTTTCGCGTCGCGCGCACGCAGATTCCGATAACCGTTTCAGAGTGCGTAACGATTCGACATTTCGTCACGACTTCGGTTGTGCGACCTTGCGGGCGAACTCGCCAAACATGCGGCCTCGTTGCTGATAGTTCTCGAACATGTCGTAACTGGCGCAGGCGGGACTGAGCAAGACGACATCGCCCGGCGAGGACAGTTTGCCGGCTGCTTCAACCGCCTCCGCCAACGAACCGGCGAACCGGACATCAGTAGTTTGTCCCCCCTGGCCAGCCCCAATGGCGTCTGCGATCGCGCGAGCGGTCTGGCCGATGAGAACTACCGCTTTCGTGCTCGTGGCGATTCGCCGGCCGAGTTCGTCGAAAGGCGTGTGCTTGTCATATCCGCCCGCGATGAGAATCTTGGGGCAATCGAACGCCGACAGGGCCACCATCGTGCCCTCCGGCGTCGTCGCCTTGGAGTCGTTGTACCAGCGAACCCCCCCGCCTTCGGCGACCAGTTCGAGCCGGTGCGACAGAGCCTTGAAGCTCGACAGACAGGACCGGATGGCCGCGTCCGAAACACCGAAACATCGGGCGATCGCCCTGGCGGCGGCGAGATTCGACAGGTTGGCCCGTCCGGGAAGAGCGTATTGAGCACGCAACTCGCTGCTGATGTCGTCCGCGGAGAACTGTATGCAAGTCCGACCCGCCTGGGAACCGTACTTGGCGAACCACGAACGCGCGATCGGGTCTTCGGCGTTGAAGAGGGAGACCGCAGGGTCGTTCGGGTCGAGCGTCTGGAGGCTGAAAAGGGCCTCTTTGGACGCGCAGTAGGCTTCGAACGTGCCATACCGATCCAGATGGTTGGGCGTCAGATTCGTCAGCAGAGACACCTTGGGGGCCTTGCCGATCGGGGCCAACTGGTCGATCTGGAAGCTGGAGATCTCCAGGACCACCAAGTCGTCGGAGTGAACCTGGTCGAGGATGGTCAACAGGGGCTTGTCGCCGATATTGCCGCTGAGCCAGATCTTGCCGTAGGCTTGCGTGGGCGATTTGGGCCGGGCATGTTCCAGGAGATGGGCGGTCAGAGTCGTGGTCGTGCTCTTGCCGTTGGCGCCGGTGATTCCGATAATCCGAGCCGGGCAAGACTGGAAGAACAGCCCCATCTGCGACGCGACCATCCGGCCGCTGCGACGCGCGATTTGCAGGAACTCGTTGTCCGGCGGGATCGCAGGGTTGGCGATCACGACGTCCGCGGAGGCAAAATCCTCGGCATCATGACGACCGAGGTGATACTCAATCCCCGACACATCGGACAACTGGTCGATCGAGTCCCGAAGCTGTTCCTCGGTCGCCTTGTCCGTGACGACCACCCTGGCCCCACTCTGCGCCGCATAGCGGGCGGCATCGACGCCGCCGCCGAAACGACCCAGGCCCATGACCAGTACCTTGCGACCTGCCAGGCTGGAGGAATCACATGCCTTTCGACTCGATTCGAATCCGTTCATAACCCACCTGTCCATAGATCGGCTGACTGCATGACTCCAATGACCGATATCCTATCGCCCAGCCGGCGATAAAGGGAAGCGGAAACTGCGTGTCCTCACTGGCGACACCAGGACGTCCGCCCTCCTCCACCAAAGGGGCTACGGGATCACGCGCGATCAGTCGCACGGCTTCTGTCCCCGGTAGATCGAGGCGACGCCCCAGGTGACCGGTGTCACCAGGACCTGAACGAACCCGACCTGACGCATCAAGCCACAGAACTCACTCGCCGGATGGAATGCCTCAATCGATTCATTGAGGTATCGGTAGGCCTGCCGGTCGCCGGAGATCACGGCGCCGATCAAAGGGACCCCATATCGCAAGTACCTCAGATGGCACCAGCGAAGCACTCGATTCCTCGGCAGGGAGAACTCCAGGATCAGCGTAGCGCCGCCGGGCTTGAGGATGCGGAGGATCTCTCGTAGCGTCGCTCGCACGTCGGGGGTGTTGCGGATCCCGAACCCCATCGTGACCGCATCGAATGTGCCGTCGGCAAACGGCGTGGCCGAGGCGTCGGCACAGAAAAGCTCCACACGCTCCGAGAGTCGGGCTCTGCGAAGTTTTTCGCGGAACACGCCGAGCATGCGTTCGGAGATGTCGAGTCCCGCCGCGCCGGTGAGGTCGGGGTGCCGCCGCAACGAGGCAATCAGAAGATCCCCCGTGCCGGTGGCCAGGTCCGCGACCTTCAGTCCCCCGCCATCGCCGAGCAGCCCGGCCACCTTGCGCCGCCAGGCGAAATCCTGGCCGAGCGATAACACGTGGTTCAGGAGGTCGTAAGTCGGCGCGATACGGTCAAACATTTCCCCCACGCGGAACGGTTCGGCACCCGAGGAACGACCCGCGACGGGAGAATCCTTGTCCATGTCATGCGCCGGAAACGATCAGAGCTTCGACTGCATCGCGGTGGACAGATCGATCTTGGCGTCCACGACCGCCTGTTCGAGGCACTTCTTCCAGTCGTCGCCGAACTGGTCGCGATACTTGGGCTTCTCGTAGGCGTAGATGATCGAGCGGGAGGCGTTGATCAGGGCGCCGGTGCCGTCGGGCTTGCAGAATCGGATGCAGTCCACCGCGTTGGCGCCTTGGGCTCCGTAGCCGGGGACGAGGAACCAGATGTTGCCATAATTCGAGCGGAGCGAAGAGGTCGCTTCGGGGGCGGTGCCGCCGACAACCATGCCGATGTCGCTGTAGCCCTTCTCGCCCATGTATTCGGGCCGACTGGCGATCTCTCCGACGACCTGAGCCATTTTCTCATACAGGGCCTGGCCCGAGGCGTCCGTAAAATCCTGCAGCGCCCCAGCCGAGGGATTGCTCGTCCGCACGAGCACGAATACGCCCTTGCCCTGGGCTGCGGCCATTTTGGCGAACGGCTCGATGCCGTCGGCGCCGGTGTAACCGTGGATCGTGATCGCATCGGACGCCAGAACGTCCTCCAAACCCGTCAGTTCCGAGTTTTGCAGGTGCGCCGCGGCGTACATCTCCGCGGTGTGACCGATGTCGCCTCGTTTGACGTCGCCGATGATCTCCAGTCCCAGGTCGTCCGCCTCGCTGATCAGCGAGTAGTACGACTCCAGACCCTCCCAGAGGTATCTCTCGAAGAATGCAATGTTGATCTTCACCGCCGGGACGATCGGAGCGACAATCCGCATCGCCTGGGTGCAGAAATCGAAAATGGCATCGACCGCGGCGGCCGCGTCGAACTCGTCGTTCATCTGACGATGACCCCGGATGGCCGGAGGAAGTCGGCTGTAGATGGGATCCAGGCCTATCACCAACGGCGTCTTCTTCGATTGCACAGCGGCATGCAGCCGGTCAGAAAAGTGGCTTGACATAATCGGACGAACCTTTCTTTCAACGTATCCCTGAGTCGCAACCGGAGGGCATCGCTGCATTCGAGCTCCTGCAAAACTGCCGACAAGTCTCACCTGCCCAGGCCCGGCAACAAAACTGCTTGTACCAAACGACCGGACCACTATAATCGCGACCGGAGTATCGGGCAAGACAGAATTCGCCTATTCCGACTTTTCCGGGAGTCCCAGGATTCACTCCCGTCGAGGCGCCTGTGGTAAAATCGAAGAAGTCCAGACGTAGGAAACTGATCCTCTGGTTGTGCGTCGACCTGGTCGTGGCGGCCGTTGTCATCTCGCTGCTGCTGTACACGCCTTCCCACTATCATCCCGCGACGCCTCCGGCCGACGACGACCCGAACGGTCGGCGGATGCATCCCTACATCACTCACGAGTTGATGCCCACGCTCTACAACAACGCGCAGGACCGCAGACCCTTCGAAATGGAAGTGCTCGATACGGACCTCAATGAAGCCTTGGCGCAAATGCGATGGAAGCAGGAATCGGGCGGGATCAAGCTGTCTTCGCCTGCGGTCGCGTTCACCCGTGGCAGGATCGTGCTGATGGGCACCGCCGACATCGAAGGGGCCGATCTCATCATCACCGTCGAGATCGATCCGCAAATCCTGGAGGATGGGCGTCTCAACCTGATCGTCGAGAGCGTCAGGATCGGGGTCCTGCCCATCACTTGGCCCGCTAAGAAAATGGCGAGGAAGATGTACCGGGAACAAGTGGAGGGCGGAGGCGTCGACATGCAGGACTGGCGTACGAAGATCGTGGCATCCCTGCTCAGCGAAGAACCGTTCGAGCCGGTGTTCCCGGTGGACGACAGATGGGTCCGACTCACCGGTATCGACGTCACCGAGGGCAAACTGACCGCACGGCTGGCGCCTGCGAAGTGAGCCGACGCGGCCCATGCGACGTCCAAGAGAACGCGAGCCCGGAAATGGATCGTTCCAGGCTCGCATGATCGCTCGATACTATCGCTCTACGCTCCCGCCAACGCCCCTCCTGCCTTGGCTCCGTTGCCACGGATCACGTGGACGATCAGAGCGAGCCCGACAAAGGCGCCGATCAGCACGAGGCTCCAGTATCCGATCCTCGGCCACAGACTCCAGAGGCTGATGAACGTGGCGGCTGCTGTGGAGAACGCCATCAGGACGTTCCACAGGACCCGACGCCACCCGGTCGGCATACTGTCACCGAGCAGGCCCTTCGAATTCATCATGATCAGGAATGTGAAGTACGCGATCGGCAGAAGCACGGAGCAGAACGCCGAGGTCGCAATCGCCAGCCAGGGCGCGGGCTGTTTCCAGAAGATCGCCCCGATGGCGCCCACGGAGACCATGAGCATTCCAATCCGCTGGGTCCAGCCCCCGGGCTTCTTGCCCAGCATTTCGCAAAAACACAGGCCGTTGATCGACATGAGGATGGTCGCGGCACTGAGTCCCAAACCCATCACGCCCAGGCCGAAAAGATACTGCGCGACGGTCTTGCCGGTCAAAGGCGTCAGCGTGTTCGCCAGGTTGAAGTTGTCCCGTTTGACGAGCATGGCGGCCATCACCTTGTCCGCATGGGGCAGCGTATTGACTCGCTGCTCCTGTTCCTCGGGCGAAAGCGAGGCGAAGGCCTCCTTCATCTCGAAGGCCACTCGGCCTTTCAGGAGGGCATTGTACTGACCGACGAGATTGGCCGCGGGAGTCTCAGTGATCACGCCGCCTTCGACCGCCGGCACGAAACCGGGGGCCGGCTTGGTATGGAACTGCGAGGCCGCCGCCATCACGACGAAACCGGTGGCCAGCACGAACGGGATGAACAGGCCGGTGGACAGGTCAAAAATCGCCAGACCGCGGAAGTCCTTGTCCCAGCCGCGACGCATCATCGAATAGGGGAACATGAAGGTCATATTGATGCCGACCGTCGCGGCAATCGCGCTGATGATGACGCCCCGCTGCTGGTCGGTGATCATGTCCACCCAGTATCCGCGACCGCTCTCGGCGACCGCCTGCAGGTACGGAGCCAGACGTTCGACGGGCTGGAACAGTTGCTTGAGGTTCGGCACCAAACCCTTGGCGGCCTGGCCCCAATCCATCTGGCCCTGCATGCTCAGCTTGATCACGACGAAGAGGAAGCACAGCACGATCATGCTGACGATGGCTCGGATGATGTTCTCAAAAATCCGCACCCCCCGACCGCCCATGCTGTAGAACATGGATACGGCGATGCACACGCTGAGAAACAGCAGCACGGCCACGACACGGGCAGTATCGCCCTGGATCAGGCTGCCCTCGCCGCCGCCGAAGACACCCGGCAGCAGGTTCTGCTGGATCGCCGCGGTCCCCAGACCAAACTGCGGCATGGACCACACCAGGTTGGCCGCCATCGAGGCCAGCAGCCAACTCCAGCCGAGCACCGGGTTGACATGCTGATTGATCGCCTTCAGGGGACGCTCCCCGCTCGACAGGGTCACGTAGGCGATCGCGGCCAGCATGACGATGCCATACATCATTCCGATGGGCTGGAGCCACAGGAACGTGAAGCCCGACAGAACGCCCAGGTACATGCTGGAGGAGAAGGAGACGCCGCCGACGGTGATGCCGCTCTGGAGCCAGCCGGGACCGGAGAGCCGAATGAAGGTCTTCAGGAGCGAGCCCTGACCTTTCTCTCGGGCCGCCAGGATCATCTCGCGGTCCCGCTCGATCTTGGATGTTGCGTGCGTCGTCGCTGCGGCTGACTTCTGATCTGCCATGTTGCCTCCTGGTCAAGCGATTGCCAGCATGATTCTCGACAGGACTCACCGACGTGCCCGAACCGCCCTCTGAAGGATCCCCTCAAACGGCAGACCGTCCTATGGCACGTATGTGTCATTTTGAGCCCATCTCAGATTCTTGTCAACCCTGCACGGTCAAGGAATCGTCATGCCGGTTTCAGAGATCCAAAATCAAACGGAGCCACGACACCGTGACGGCACCGTGGCTCCGTTTTCTTCACAGCCGATGCTCTGAATCGACAACCGGCTATCCCAGCTTCTTGGCCAGGTCGTCGCGGAGGCGACGGATCTCGGCGGGCATGTGGTCGCCGAACTGGGCGAGGAAGGCGTCGATGTCCTTCAATTCGTTCTGCCACCCGGCGCGATCGATCTCGAAGAGCTTCTCCATCCGTTCCTTCGCGATGTTCAGGCCCGACAGATCGAGGTCCGAGACGTTCGGGACCAGGCCGATCGCGGTCTCACGGGCGCCGACGCGGCCGTTGACGCGGTCCAGAACCCACTTGATGACGCGGATGTTCTCGCCGAAACCCGGCCAGATGAACTTGCCGTTTTCGTCGGTCCGGAACCAGTTGACCGAGTAGATCTTCGGGGGGTGCTTGAGCCGCTTGCCGACGTTGAGCCAGTGGCCAAAGTAGTCGCCCATATTGTATCCGCAGAAGGGCAGCATGGCGAACGGGTCGCGACGAAGCTGTCCGACCTGGCCGGCGGCCGCGGCGGTCGTCTCGGACCCGGTCCGAGCGCCGATGAACACGCCGTTGGCCCAGTCGAAGGCCTCGGTCACCAGCGGGACCAATTGGGTTCGTTTGCCGCCGATCAGGATCGCCGAGATCGGAACGCCCTTGGGATTGTCGAACTCCGGCGAAAGCGTCGGAGCGTTATAGAGCGACACGGTGAACCGCGAGTTGGCGTGCGCGGCCTTGGCGCCGCCGTCGGGCGTCCAGGGCTTGCCCTGCCAGTCGGCCACGCGAGCGGGGACGACGCCGTCGGCGCCTTCCCACCAGGGCTCGTTCTTGTCGAGATCGAGCCCGACGTTGGTGAACAGCGTCGGATAGAACTTGTCGGCCTTGAGGGTATGAACCATGTTCGGGTTCGTCTTCATGGACGTGCCGGGGGCGACGCCGAAGAAACCCGACTCCGGATTGATCGCGTACAGCCGGCCGTCGGGTCCGACGTTCAGCCACGCGATGTCGTCGCCAAGCGTCCAGACTTTGTAGCCGGGCAGCGTCGATTCGAGCATCGCGAGGTTCGTCTTGCCGCAGGCGGAAGGGAACGCCGCACAGATGTAGGTGACCTTGCCCTGCGGGTCCTGGATGCCCATCACGACCATATGCTCGGCCAGCCAGCCTTCCTTCCGGCCCAGGCACGAGGCGATTCGCAGAGAAAAGCATTTCTTGCCCAGCAGCGCGTTGCCGCCGTAACCGGAGCCGATGCTCCAGACGAGGTTGTCCTGCGGGAAGTGCATGATGAACCGGCGGTTCGGGTCGAAATCGCCGACCGAGTGGAACCCCTTGACGAAGTTCTCGCTGTTGCCGATCTTGTCGAGCACCTTCTTGCTCATGCGGGTCATGATTCGCATGCTCACCGCGACGTAGGACACGTCGGTGACCTGCACGCAGCTCTTGGCGTACGGCGAATCCGGGTGGCCCATCATGTAGGGCAGCACGTACATCGTCTTGCCCTTCATGCAGCCGCCGCTGAGCTGGGTCATTTTCGCCTTGGCCTCGGCGGGGTCCATCCAGTTGTTGTTCGGGCCCGCCTGGTCCTTCGTGGGATGGCAGACGAACGTCAACTGCTCCGTGCGGGCGACATCGGTCGGATGACTGCGGTGCAAGTAAGCATTCGGCCAGGTCTTCTGGTTCAGTTCCTGGAAGATCGGATGCTCGCCGATCTTCTCCTGCTTCATGCCGATCTCAATGAGCTTCCGAGCTTCTTCATCCGAGCCGTCGCACCAGTGAATCCGGTCCGGCTTGGCCAGTCTTGCCTGTTCTTCAACCCATTTTTCGACAGGTGTCGCCATCGTTGTTTCTCTCCTAGGTTAGGCGGAGCATCGCGCTGCACACGCAGGCCGATCCCGCACAAAATCGTCTTCCGGCTGATTGTCCACCTGCGTACCTGCCGCCCACCCGCCGTACCACAACCGGCGAGCAGACGCTTTTCCGCAGTGACTCGGACAGGCTTCTGGGGTCTCCAAGAGCCAAGAAATCCTACCGATTACGTCGGGGCGCGTCAAGGGGTTCTGTCGAGAAACCGATGGAGATGGGGCCCAAAAAAGAAGAAGGCCGGGTCCCTCGGGGCTCGGCCTTCGCTTGAGAACGGCAATCTGCTCATTTCACAGCGAACGGATACTCGTATGTTTTATCCTTGGCCAGGTCCTTGCCACGGCACCGCAGGACGAAGCCGCTGCGTGTTCGTTCGTACTGGAAATCCTGTCCGCTGAACGGGTCCTTCGGCAGGTCCGCAGGCAGGACCTGCGGGAACCGGCCCTTCTGCGCATACTGCAGGCAGATCTCCACCCCCGCCTTCGTCGCACTGACATCGGCCTCGACGCTTGTCCGGGCCGACAGAATGGAGCCCAACGCCGGCATGATGAACCTGGCAATGGCCAGCGATGGATCGTTCGCGTCCACAGTGTTGACAAGACCCGCCAGCTCCCGATGAGCCTGCTCATACGGCATGGCCGCACCGAGAATGGCCAGCGCCGACGTGAGGTACGTCGAGTAAAGCTGTTTGGCCCGCGCCAGGGTCGCCTCATCGGCCGAGGCATAGAACTTCGCCATGTCGCGATGCTCGGGCGCCGTCAGGGCCGCGAGCAGCTTGTCCCGTTTGCTCACCTGCATCAGGTCCTCCGCGATCTCCTTCTCGATTTTCAATGGCGTGACGGGAGAAAGCAACTCGTTGACGGGGGTTGCCAGCTCATTCCGCAGCCAGCCCAGCAATTCCGCATCTTTGGCCGCCAGTCCGATGACCTCAACCATGCGATCGTATCCCAACCGCTGCACCGCCACCCCCACAATGTACGAGATCAGGGGGTCGTCGCCAATGTGACGCGCGAACGTCCGCATTTGGAGACAACGTTCGAGGGCCCCTTTGTAGTCGCCATCGAGCGCGCGGATGCGCCCGTCGGCGAGCACCACATAGCTCAGAAACCGGATCTGGGCCAGGTAAGGCATCATGCCCTCGAATCCCTGCGAGTACCGGAACCCCCAATCGCAGACCTGCACATCCCTCGCGGCATCGGCAAACGAGAGGGTCGTGTGGCATTCTTCGAGGTACTTGCGCGTCTTCTCACTCGGTGCGGCCGTGCCCCTGGCCACCTCGGCGATGTGGTCCCGCGCCCCTTTGTCCAGGTCGGGAAGCGTGATGAACGCCTGATAGTAGAGCAACGCCGCGTTGTTCGGATCCGGCGGAATCACCGCCCGCGCCGACGATGCCCACGAGGTCACCAGGATCGCAGCAGAAAGTGCGGCCAACAGCCAGGAATTTGCCCGTTTCATAGTCGTGTCCTTTCGATTCCTCGATCCATTCACATGTTAAAACAGTCTCCAACTCGGCACACCCAATGACCGCGGTCCAAACTCATCAAGAGTGCTCAGCAACTGTCGATCTAAGCCGTCGAATCCCCCCTGCTCGTAAGCCAATCTCAGCGACATCATGTTCATCATCTCGGCCGGCGACGCAGCCACCAAATCCTCCGGTGGTATCGTTCTGCGGGGTTCGTTCGTGAGGAACATACCCACCGCCAGGATCACGGCTGCCGCGACGGCCAGCCCGGCACCCCGGCGTCCCCAAACCCATCGGACCCTGCCCCGGCCTGATTGACCGGCCCGGGCCAACAGCGCCTCGTATTCGTCCCGGTGCCTGCGTTTCCACGATTCCGCGTCAAACGAGGGCGTATCGCCTCCGACCGCCCGCCGAAGCTGACGATCGAGCCATGGCTCGCCTTTGTGTTCGCTCATAGTTCCACCTCGTCGAAGCCATGCCGGCGCAGAAGCTCCGCCAGTCTCCTCTTGGCCCGCCGGAGCCGGCCGTTGATGGCCTGCTCGGAGATCCCAAGAACGGCTGATATCTGATCGTAGGACAAACCGTCGTAGAACCGCAGAAAGACCACCTCCCGGGCATCCTCAGGAAGCCCTTTCAGGGCTGCCTTCACCGCCTCGCCGGTTTCATCGGAGCCCGCGGGGGCCTCTTCCCGGGGCCTCTGATCGTCAATCTGCGACCGGCGGCGTGCCCGGTACAAGCCCCGAGCCTCGTTGCGGCAGATCGCCGCCACCCAGGAGCCGAACTGGTCTGCCCTGCGAAGCCTGGGCAGGTGCGCCGCCGCCTTGGCGAAAGCCTCCTGGGCGGCGTCCTCGGCCAAGTGCCGGTCGCCCAGAATCGCATGGCCGATCGCCACCAGCGGGCCGTAATACCGCCGGCACAGCTCGGTGAAGCTCTCACCATCACCGCGGATCGCCTGCTCGACCAACAGATTATCAGACCTGTCTTCCACCGAGTCGTCCGATCGATTCAAAGAACGCCCTGAAGGCGGTTTTCACCACATAGACTGGTTCCGACCTGCTAAATGGGCGCGTCGAGGACTGTTTTTTGCTCGGATTATAGTACCGCCGCACATCTGCGCGTAAAAAAAGCCGGCTATCCCATGCCTGTCCTGTGGACGGTCACGGAATAGCCGGTCAATCAGATCTCGGGCTTCTCGTTGAGTGGGACGAGGCCCTTCGCTATAGGAAACAGACTATTTGGCGCATCCCCCTGTTCCGCACGGGGTCTTGACCATAACTGGGCACCCTGCCTCGGCACTGGGCGAGGCCTGAGCCTTCATCGGACACCCCCCGGAGGCGGGCTTCTCAGGACAAGTGCTTTTTTCACAAGCACTTGCACAATCTCCAGCCTTCGGACAAGTCCCGTCTTCCTTGCAGCACGGCTCAGTCCCGGCCTTGGGACAATCGACGCACCTGCTGTCGGCGGTCGCCTGCGCACCCTGTCGGGATCCATCGACGTAGCCTGCCAACAGGACCGTTCCGGCCGCCAAGGCCGCGACCACCACCAATGCCAGGATCGGATTCTTCGAAAGCAGCAACTTCATACGTATCCTCCTACAAGCACATCATGACAATCAATCCGGATCACATGCAGACCGCCCGAACTGTCCCGGGCTTGCCATTTTATACTATCGACCCTGCCCGCAGGTTCGAACAGAAATCCGCGCCGGTTTTCGAGTCCGAAAACGCTCTCGAAATCGTTTGACGCCTGCGTCACCCCAAACTATAGTATCGCGTTTCAAGATGATCGAAGCGGAAGCGTAGTTGGAGCCGCACATGAATAGCAGCAAAATCGTCGCCGAAGGCATTACTTTCGATGATGTACTCCTGATCCCGGGCAAGAGCGATTTCGTGCCCAGTCAGGCCGACACGAGCACCAAGCTCTCGAAGAACGTCTCGATCAACATTCCGATCGTCTCGGCGGCCATGGACACGGTCACCGAAGCCGCTTTGGCCATCGCACTGGCCCAGGAAGGCGGCATCGGCATCATTCACAAGAACCTCTCGATCGAAGCCCAGAGACGCGAAGTCTCCAAGGTCAAACGGTCCGAGCACGGCGTCATCCTCGACCCGGTCACCCTCTCGCCCAACGAGCCCGTCCGGCGGGCCCAGGAACTGATGAGCGAGCAGAACGTCTCGGGCATCCCGATCGTCGAGGGCAAGAAACTGGTCGGCATCCTGACCCGCCGCGATCTGAAGTTCCTCCAGGACTTCAACGTCCAGGTCAGCTCCGTCATGACCAAGGACAATCTGGTCACCGGCCCGGCCGGAACCAGCCTGGAGCAGGCCAAGGGCATCCTGAGATACCACAAAGTCGAGAAACTGCTCCTGGTCAACAACAAAGGTGAACTGGCGGGCCTGATCACAATGCGGGACATCGACCGCGTGCAGCAGTATCCGCGAGCCGCCAGGGACGGCCGGGGCCGCCTGCGGGTCGGAGCCGCGGTGGGCGTGCATGAGTACGAGCGGGTCGAGGCCCTGATCGGAGCGGACGTCGACATCATCTGCGTCGACACCGCCCACGGCCACACCCAGAACGTCATCGACACGGTCAGGAAGATCAAGCAGAGCTTCAAGATCGACGTGATCGCAGGCAATATCGCGACAGGCGACGCCGCCCGCGAGTTGATCGACGCCGGCGCCGACGCAGTCAAGGTGGGCATCGGACCAGGGGCCATCTGCACGACGCGAATCATCTCCGGTGTGGGCGTGCCCCAGGTCACCGCCATCATGGATTGTGCGGAAGTCGCCGCCAAGCACGGCGTCCCGGTGATCGCCGACGGCGGCATCCGCCAGTCCGGCGACATCAGCAAGGCCATCGCCGCAGGGGCCTCGTGCGTGATGATCGGCTCGCTGTTCGCGGGTCTGAAGGAAAGCCCCGGCCAACTGGTCATCTACAAGGGACGCCAGTTCAAGGAATATCGCGGCATGGGCTCGCTCGGCGCGATGGTCAAGGGCTCGGCCGAACGCTACGGCCAGAGCAGCAAGGCCGACGTCGGCAAGCTCGTTCCCGAAGGCGTCGAGGGCCGGGTCCCCTACCGCGGCACGCTCAGCGACTTCGTCTACCAGCTCGTCGGCGGCCTGCGGGCGGGCATGGGCTACTGCGGCGCTCGGAGCATCCCCGAACTCATGGCCAGAGCCAAGTTCGTTCGAGTCAGTTCGGCCTCGGTGAACGAATCGCACCCGCACGATATCCAGATTACCAAGGAAGCCCCGAACTACTCGGCCAGCCTGCCATTCGAAGATTGATAGGGCGAAGAAACCCAAGGGACCTCATTGACCGGATTGACCCCATTGACCAAAGGACTTCTGTCTGTCAATCAGGTCAGTCCGGTCAATAATGTCCTCTGCTCTCTCGTTTAATGAGGTTGTTTTCATGATTCGCGAAATGATCGCCATCCTGGATTTCGGCAGCCAGTACGGCCAACTGATCGCCCGCCGGGTGCGTGAACAGAACGTGTACTCCCGCATCTGCCAGGCCGGGACTTCCGCCGAGGAACTCGCCAAGATGCCCATCAAAGGCATCATCCTCTCGGGCGGGCCGGCCAGCGTCTACCAGCCCAATGCCCCGCGCTGCGATGAGCGGATCTTCGATCTCGGCACCCCGATCCTGGGCATCTGCTACGGCATGCAACTCGGCTGCCAGATCCTCGGCGGCAAAGTCATCGCCGCCAAGAGCCGCGAGTACGGCCGGGCCACACTGTCCATCCGCGACAAGAGCGACCTGTTCGCCACGCTGCCTGACGAAACCCCGATCTGGGCCAGCCATGGCGACCAGGTCGGCAATCTCGACGATGATTTCATCACGCTGGCTTCGACACGGACCTGCCCCTACGCCGCAGTCCGGCACCGCACGAAGAAATTCTTCGGCGTCCAGTTCCATCCCGAAGTCAGCCACACGCCCAAAGGCGACGTCGTCCTCAAGAACTTCCTCTACGACATCTGCGGCTGCACCGGCGACTGGAAGATGAGCGATTTCGTCGCCGAGACGGTGCAGGCGATCCGCAAACAGGTGGGCGACGCCAAAGTCATCTGCGGCCTGAGCGGCGGGGTCGATTCCTCCGTCGTCGCGTCGCTGCTCCACAGGGCCATCGGCGACCAGCTCGTCTGCATCCTCGTGGACAACGGCCTGCTTCGCCGCAATGAGCGGGAGAGCATCGTCTCGACCTTCCGCGACCATTTTCGCATGGATCTGCGGGTCGTCGACTGGTCGCAGCAGTTCCTCGACGCGTTGGCGGGTGTTGCGGACCCGCAGAAGAAACGAAAGATCATCGGCGCCGAGTTCATCCAGGCGTTCAAGTCCGAGGCGAACAGGATCGAGAACGCCAAATTCCTCGCCCAGGGCACGCTCTATCCCGACGTGATCGAATCGGGCTCCAAGGACGGCAACCCCGCCGCCAACATCAAGCTGCACCACAACGTGGGCGGCCTGCCGGCCGAGCTGGGTTTCGAACTGGTCGAGCCCCTGCGGGACCTCTTCAAGGATGAGGTCCGTCAGGTGGGCGAGTACCTCGGCCTGCCGGAAGACATCGTCTGGCGGCACCCCTTCCCCGGCCCGGGTTTGGCGGTCCGCATGATCGGCGAGGTAACGCCGCAACGGCTGGAGGTGCTGCGAGCGGCGGACGAAATCCTGATCGACGAGATCAAAGCCGCCGGCCTGTACCGTAAGATCTCGCAGGCCTTGACGGTCCTGGTCCCGGTCTCGACGGTCGGCGTCATGGGCGACGAGCGAAGCTACGAGAACGTGGTCGCGATCCGAGCGGTGGACACGACGGACTTCATGACCGCGGACTTCTCGCGAATCCCGCACGAGGTCCTGGGCACAATCTCCAGCCGAATCATTAACGAGGTCCGAGGCGTCAACCGGGTCGTCTACGACATCTCCAGCAAGCCCCCCGCTACGATCGAGTGGGAATGAGCGGAATTGTCGATTTTTGATGGTCGATTGCGGACTCGAGCTGGGGGTAGCCTGTCCACAAGCGGTCCTCTCGGACCTCTGCAACCCCATGCCCATCCGTTCCACGATTTCCATAAGCCATTACCTAAAAGACACTTAACCATATTGTCTATCACCCCTACGTGAATTTGGGTCTTTATCCCTCACAGCCATCGTTCCAGACGAAACCCTGTTTGATCTACAAGGAACAACCGCACAGATCGGCTTGATATCCTTCTCCCGCATCCGTTAGCATAGCAGGTGAAGCCTCGGTTTGCGAGGCGGATTGGCAGGTTCTTTCCCCCTGACGATGGGTTCAGGGCTTGCAGTAGGGGTGAGGTGAAGGAAGATGGCGGTCAAGAGCGGCAGCAGACAGTGCTCGTCGAACAACAGGTGGGAACGGTCCATCGATTGGGAGAGGGTCAAGATGGGGTTGTTTGAGAAACGCATCTGCGATCTCGGGTTGCGAATCAAGGGTTCCCCTATCGAGCCTTTCATCGAGCAACTCGAACAGGAGCTGACCGCCAAGGGCATGGACTACAAGCCTTCGTTCTATCTGACCGATAGCTGGGGTTGCCCGGACCGGGTGCCGGCCGTCGGCATCCCCTTCTATCTCGCCTGCGATTCGCTAGGCCGCATCGAACGCGAACAGACCGGAAGCCTGGAAGACGACCAGATGATCATGCAGTTTTTGCGCCACGAGGTCGGCCACGCCCTCAACTATGCGTTTCGTCTATGGAAGGAGCCGAGCTGGCGGGCGACGTTCGGGTCGTTCTCGAAACCCTACCGCGACGTCTTTTACCCGAACCCATGGAGCCGGCATTTCGTTCGGCACATCTGCAGTTGTCCCTACCGCTACACGTACGCCCAGAAGCACCCCGATGAGGATTTCGCGGAAACGTTCGCAGTCTGGCTGACGCCGCGGTCCGGCTGGCGCCGCAAGTACCGCGACTGGCCGGCCATCGAGAAGCTCAAGTACGTGGATCGACTGATGCATCAGATCTGTGGCGAGCCGCCCAAGTGCAAGCGGGGCAAACTCGTCAACCCGGTCTCCAAGCTCACCTTGCCCTTGTCCGAGCACTACCGCCGCCAGGCCCAGAAGTACGGCAAGACGGGCTAGAGCAGCATCGGAACGCTGACATCGTGGGGAGGCCCCTCCAGGGCGGCATCGATGATCATCTGCAACAACTGCGGATAGCGGATGCCCGCCCTCTCGGCCGAGCGGGCCAGGGCGACGCCCTCTTCCAGGGAGGCGTTGCAGTTCACCTCCAGAACTCGCGGCACCCCCGCCTCGTCGAGCCGGATATCGACCCGGCTGTACCCCCACGACCTGACCGCCCGAAAGGCCCGAATCGAGATGTCGCTGATCTGCCGAGCCAGTTCGGGCTCTACGTCCGCCGGACAGATCACCGAAGTCTTCCGGTACTCCACCGAAGTCTCGATCCATTTGGCGGCATACGACATGATCGGCGGAATCTCCGGGGGCAACTCGCCGTAGTTGACCTCCGCCAGCGGCATCACCCGCGGGCGTTTGCCCCCCACGACGCCCACATTGAACTCCCGGCCGGGCAGGAACCGTTGGACCAGCGCGGGCTGATTGAAGTTCCGCAGGACGTGCCCAACCTGCCGGCGGAGGGCCTTCTTCGACTCCACGATCGAATCGCGGTCCAGGCCGATGCCTGAATGCTCCTGGCTGGGCTGGACGATGAGCGGAAACTTCCATTCGTGACGGTCCACGTCGCCCACCTTCTCCAGCATCGCGGTGCAGGGCGGAATCGGAATGCCCAGGCCATGGAGCAGGCTGGCGGACATGTATTTGTAACGGGTCAAGCCCAGCGCCAGAGCGGGCGATCCGGTGATGGGAAAACCCATCATCCGCACCATGGCCGCGAATCGCATCTCGTACAGCGCGCCGTGGACCACATCGTCATACTGGTTGAACACCACGTCGGGGACCAGGCGTCGCAGCTTGCGTTGAAAGGCGAACAGGTCGTGAGCCAGCGGCAGAATCGTGACCTGATGTCCCAGCGATCGCAGCACGCGCGCCATGTCGCGGATCATCTTCCGCAGGTCGGCCGTGCTGCCTCGGTCCTCCGGCGTATCCGGAATGATCCCGGTGTCCGCGTTGTACACCAACGCCACATGAAGAGATTTCCTTGATCGTCTGGACCGTTTCGGCATATCGGAGTCCTCGTATTGCATAATCGGCCGTTCAGGGTCGCCTTCTCTCGAAAAGAGCGGAGATCGCCACGAATCACGAGGTTGGGCGGGCCGCAGAAGAAGCCCTGTCCTGGGAGCAGCCTTCGTCGGCATTATGCAGCCCCGAACCGAAGTCGTCAATCGCGACGCCTGGGATTTCTCCGGTTTATTCCATCCCGCGGCGTACAAACACACCCAATGACATCCTGAATAACGACTTACGCGCCACGGCGGCAAACTTCTTGCCTTTGAAGAAGGAGACCGATAGAATGGAGTCTTGGTTTCACATCATTCATTCCGGGCAACGAACGACTGCACAGCTTCGGAGATGGGCCATGGGAACGGACATTTCTTGCATTGCGAGCGTAGCGGCGGTCCTGGCATGGGGTCTTGCCGCCGGTGAACCGAATCTCGTCGGGCACTGGAAACTGGACGGCAACGCCTTCGACAGTGCCGGCGGCAACAACGGTACGGCCTTCGGCAATCCCCTCTGGGCGAACGATCCCCAGCGAGGCTGGTGCCTGGAACTCGACGGCCTGGATGATTACGTCGACGCAGGCGACGCCCCCGCCCTGACGTTCCGCGATGCCATCACGGTCGCCTGCTGGATCCAGGTCCGCGCGTTCGATAGGAATTGGAATGCGATCGTCACCAAGGGCGACGACTGGGTCCTGGCCCGCACGCGAGACGACAACCGCGTGGCGTTCCTGTGCCTGGGCCTGGCCGGCGGCGGGTGGCCCGAGGTCTATACCGGCGACGTCAACGACGGCAACTGGCACCACATCGCAGGCGTATACGACGGGGACGAACTCGGCATCTATCAGGACGGCCTTCGCGTCGACGGCAAATCGGTGCGCGGCGCCATCAACCGCAACTGGAGCCGCGTCCTCATCGGCGAGAACGGGCAGACGCGAAACCGCTTCTGGAACGGCTGGATCGACGACGTCCGCCTCTACAATCGAGCGCTGACGGCCGCGGAGATCGGAGTCCTCGCGGAGGCCGAGCCTGTGCCTCCCCCGCCGCCACCGGCCGTGCCCCTGGGGGTGATTGCGGTGGGCCACGACAGCCGAATCGATCTTCGATGGCCCTTCGACACGGACCCCAACCTCGAAGGCTACAACGTCTATCGCGCCGAAACCGCGCAAGGGCCCTTCACCAGGCTCAACAAGTCCGTCCACAAGGTCCCGGTCTACAGCGACTTCTTTGGCGTCAATGACCGGACGCAATACTACCGCGTCGCGGCGGTCGCCATCCGCGGCGGCGGAGAGTCCGAGCCCTCCGATATCGTCTCGGCCACCTCGCGCACCATGACTAACGAACAGCTCCTGACTTCCGTACAGGAGGCGGTGTTCCGCTACTTCTGGGATTATGGTCACCCCGTCAGCGGCCTGGCTCGCGAAGGCTACGGCATGGGGCACAGCTCCGACACCTGCACCACCGGCGGCACCGGCATGGGCCTGATGGCGATCTGCATCGGAACCGAGCGGGGATTCGTCGCGAGGTCCGAAGCGGCCTCTCGGGTCCTGAAGATCCTGACCTTCCTCGACGAGAAGGCCTCGCGTTACCACGGCGTCTGGTCGCACTGGGTTCTCGGCGGCAGCGGAGCGACCAAGCCCTTCAGCCAGTACGACAACGGCGGCGACCTCGTCGAAACCGCCTTCCTCGTCCAGGGCATGCTCACGGCCCGGCAGTACTTCAACACCGCCAATGATCCCGTCGAGACCGAGATCCGTAGGCGGGCGACCGCGATGTGGGAGTCCGTCGAATGGAACTGGTATCGCCAGACACCGCGAAGCGATACGCTCTACTGGCACTGGTCTCCCACCTACGAATGGAAGATGAACCACGCCATCCAGGGCTACAACGAATGCATGATCGCCTATCTCCTGGCGATCGCCTCGCCGACGTACCCGATGCCGGCGACTTCATATCATCGCGGCTGGGCCAAGCCGGCCGACTACGCCAATTCCAACAGCTACTATGGCTACCGCCAGTGGGTAGGCCCCGAAAAAGGTGGGCCGCTGTTCTTCACGCACTACAGCCACCTGGGTTTCGACCCTCGCGACAGAAGCGATGGCTTCTGCAACTACTTCGACAACAGCCGGAATATCTCGCTGATCCACAGGGCCTACTGCATCGAGAATCCGAAGGGATACGCCGGTTACAGCGAACTCGTCTGGGGCCTGACCGCCAGCTTCAATCCGTGGGGTTATTCCGCCCACTCCCCCACCAACGACAACGGCACGATTTCCCCCACCGCGGCCCTGAGCGCAATGCCCTACGTCCCCGCCGAGTCTCTGGCGACACAGAGACACCTCTACCACACCTACGGCAAGGACCTCTGGGGCCCCTTTGGCTTCGTCGACGCGTTCAACCTCGCGGAGAACTGGTTCGCCCCCGGCTACATCGCCATCGACCAGGGCCCGATCATCGTGATGATCGAAAACCACCGCACGCAACTATGCTGGAACCTCTTCATGTCCAACCCGGAAATCCAGCCCATGCTGAAAGCCATCGGCTGGACCAGTCCATAGGAAATGCTGCGACCTACACTGGAACAACGTGCGGAACAGCGACGTGACGGAGCGTCTATTCACGCCCCTTCCAGTAGCCGGGTCTGCGGTTCAACTGCATGATAGCGACGATCAGAATCCTGCCCGCGGTGATCTGATAGATGACGCCATAGGGAAATCTGTGCACCAGGCATCGCCGGGAGTGCTTCGAAAGAGGGGTCCACGCCTCCGGATGGGCGAGGATGTTCTGGATGGCGATGTAGACTTCGCGGGCAAATTCCGAGCCAAGTCCGGATCGACAACCGTTGTAGTAATCGACGGCTTCGTTCAATTCCACTTTCGCTTCCGGATGGAACGAGTACTTCATTGCCCGAGCCTTTTCCGCAACTCCTCGAAAACCTGCTCGCCGGGTATGGGTTTGACCTTGCCGCTCTCGATCTCGCCGATCCGTCTCTCGGCCTCCGCGGCCCACAGCGCGTCGATGTCGGCCTGCGAAGGGTTCAGGCTCTTGAGCAGTTCGTCCACCAATCGAGCCCTGAGTTCCACCGGCAAGGACATCGCCTCTTGAATCAGTTCTTCCGCCTCAAGCATCCCAACGACCTTTCCACCGCGACCACGGTATTGACCTGACTATCTCAATCATACCGTTTCGCGGAAACAAATGAAAGGCCTCCTCACGCAGGGCCTCGGGGACGCTGAGTTGGGGGGAAGAGGCGAAGACCTGAGAATGGTGAGAAGAAAAGGCCCGTCCGAAGCGGCCATGCGAGGGGAGTTTGCCGCGTTGGGGCCTCCAGCACAATAGACCCTTCGCGATTCACATTCCGTGTTTCGCCTGGAGCCCCCTATCCCCTCTCCGCTGACACACCAAATGCGATGAACGCCGTCTCCCCCGCCGCCGCCGAGCACGCTCTGAACCACGGCGGCGAAACCTCCAATGACGTGTGGCTGGCAGACGTGGTGCGGCAGGTCGCCCGCGATAATGTCCGCATGCTGCCGGACTTCGGGGACTTCCGCATCATCGGTATCGAGGATGAAGGCATCCGCAAGACCAAGGCCCTGCTTGAAAGATATCTGTAGCCTTGTGACATCCCTTCCCCGCCGATACACTGGCGGTCGTCGATCGTTGCGGATTCTTGAGCCGAAACCTCATTTGGAGAGGTCGAACAGGATGCGTAAGAGGATGTCCTGGAAAAGCCACGTCAATTCGATTCTGCTCGTATTCCTGCTTTGCTCCGTTATCGGAGAGACCGCGTGGTCGGCGGACTCGATGCGATTCTTTCGAACGGGTTCCACCTGTGGTTTCTCGCTCGACGGGCAGGAGGTCGTGCGATTCTCCTCGCCGGAATTGAAAGGCTCCGGCAAGCCGCCGGTCGAGATCACCATCCTAGACGACGGCTGGCGGCAGGTCCGCATGAAGTGGGACATGCCCCAGGAGGTCGCGCAGGACGAGCTTTCGATCCGCTTCGACCTGGCGTTCGAGCCGGACTTTTGGTGGGCCCCGCACCTGGCCCCCGAGGAAGGCTACGTCATCGGTCAGCACGTCTTTCGAGCGCCCGCGTTGATCGCGCAACGCGGCTCTCTGACCTTCGTCCTGGCCCCCGATCTCAACGTCGTGGGGCAGCGGCCGGGGAATCCCTGGCTCCTGGACTACGACGCTCCCAAGAGACAAATGTGGCTGGGCATGGTCAGGACCGAGATCCCCCAGCACGTTCTCTTCAAGAAGGCCCCCGGCATGAAGTTCCCGCCGGGGACCGTGGAACTGAGCTTCTTCATGGCCGCCTACCGCGACGAAGGCGAAGTACGAAACCCCTGGTCCAAAGTGTCGGCTTTTCAGTGGAAACGCTGGGCCAAGCCGTTGTACGACAAGGGCGAGCCGATCCCCGCTCCCCTGCAGAAGTACGTGCGTCACACGTACGACTGGGCCTTCGACGGCTGGGGCAAATCCGTCTGGCAGGAATTCGACCTCCACGGCGTACGAGTCGGCGCGCCGCAGTTCATCGTCAACATCTCCCAGTCGCCCAACTATCCCGGCCCCTGGTACCAGCGGGAGTTCCTGTCCATCTGGAATCAGGCTTGGTTCTCCTCCCTGCGAAGCGCATCAGGTCTCTACCGCTTCGCCCGCGACACGCAGGACGCAGAACTGCTTCGCAAGGCGAACCTGACCAAGGAACTGGCCTTGGCAGCACCCATGCAGGACGGCATCTTCCCCGCCGTGATCGGCTGCGAAAATGAGACCGTCAAGATCGACGGCAAAGACTATCCGCGACCCAAAGGCTGGGAGCACGCCACGTGGAGCAACTCCAACCGCAGTCCCCACGACCACGGGATTTCCTCTCAGTGGTTCCACGTCCTGGACGCCAGTTGGACCGCCCTGCTCATGCTGCGATGGCACGAGGAACTCGAAAAGGACGAGCGGCTGCTCAATTACGCCCGCGCGTACGGAGACCGCCTGCTGACCTTGCAGAATTCGCAAGGCTTCTTCCCCGGCTGGCTGCACCCCCAGACACACAAGCCCGCCCCGGTGATGAACCAGACGCCGGAGACCAGCATGAGCGTGACGTTTCTCTTGAAGCTGGCCGAGCGCACCGGCGAGAAGAAGTACCGAGAGGCCGCGATCCGGGCTATGGATGCAGTCCTGACCGAGATCGTGCCGACGGGCCGCTGGGAGGACTTCGAGACCTACTGGTCCTGCTGCGGCTGGGGACGCGACAAGTACCTGGGCAAGAAGATCGAACGCAGTGCGATGTACAAGCAGAACAGCTTCTCGACGTTCTGGACCGCCGAGGCGCTGCTGGCGACCTACCGCGCGACCGGCCAGGCTCGTTATCTCCAGTGGGGCCGCCGCACGCTGGACGAGCTGTCCATGTGCCAGCAGGTGTGGCAGCCGCCGTTCATTTACGTCCCGGCCCTGGGCGGCTTCGGCGTGATGAACTGCGACGGCGAGTGGAACGACTCCCGCCAGACGTTCTTTGCGGAGCTCTTCCTCGACTACTACCGCCAGACGGGCAATCCCGACTACTTCGAGCGAGGCGTCGCCGCCCTCAAGTCCGGCTTCATCATGATGTACTGCCCTGAGAACCCGGTCGTGCGGAAGATGTGGGAGAAGGTCTATCCCTGGTTCGGCCCACAGGACTACGGCTTCACGATGGAGAACTACGGTCACGGCGGCCGCACGACGCCCGAGGGCGAAGGCATGGGCGTCTTTACGATCTACGACTGGGGCAACGGCGCCGCGGCCGAAGCCGCGATGCGGATCCTGGACCACTACGGCCACGTCTACATCGACCGCACGCGAGACCGCGCGTTCGGCCTCGACAAGATCCAGGTCCGCCGCTGCGCAGAGGGCTGGGAACTCATCAACGATACCGGGCAGGCCTGCTCGGTTCGCGTAGTTTTCGACGACGGAACCGCGCGACAGACGCAGGTCGCAGACAAAGTCATCATTCGAGCCGCATCTCCGGACGAGACCAAACCGAACATGAGGGATTGACGACACGATGTTACGAACGACGTGCTTGATGCTTTCTCTTTGCGTGGCGATGGGGACGAGGGCCGCCGAAGCGGCGGAGCCGGATGCGAACGAGGGGTCCGCCGGCTGGTTCGAGATGGCCAGAATCGACCTCGACGCCTTTCCCGATCGGCTCCTGGCGGACACAAAGGCGACGTTCCTCCGCAGCGACAATCTGGCGCTGCTGGCCTGGGCGGGGCTCGCCAGCTATGCGATGAACGACGGTCCAGCCGACGACGACATCGCCGACCACTTCGACAGGCACAGCACTTTCGGCGGCATCGACGAGGACGCACTGTTCGTCATCGGTTCGCCGGTGACGCATTTTGCCGCCACAGGACTCTGGTACATCCTCGAAGCCAGGGACCAGAACGACGAGGGCCGGTGCAAGGCGGTCACTATGCTCTCCGCGCTAGCCATCACCGGCGCCGTCACGGGCGGGCTCAAGGCGATCCGCGACAACGATCAGCCGGACGGCCAGGACTGGGCCTGGCCCAGCGGCCACACCTCCAGCTCGGTCGCAGTCGCCTCGGTGCTGCACGAGTTCTACGGCCTGAGGGTGGGCCTGCCCGCCTATGTCGCCTCGGGAGTCGTCGCCTGGCGGATGATGGACGACGGAGACCACTGGGCCAGCGACGTCGTCTTCGGCGCGGCCCTGGGCTGGGTGGTCGGCCACACCGTCGCCCAGCGCCATGGCAATCGCGAGATCGGAGGTTTCGAGATTCAGCCCTACTACGGCACTCCCCAAACCCCGGCAGTCGGCGTCAGTCTGGCCAGGCAATTCTGATCCGACGCAACAGACTTCAGCACTTTTCACAGGCAATTTACATACCCTACTCTCGAGACTCGCGTAGAATGACGGCTGGCGATAGGCACCCTCATGTTAAGCAAGGAACTGATTGCCCTGACTCATCCGCCATAAAGGAGAATCGAGATGGGACCATCCACGATGCTCGTCGCGGCCGCCTTCTGCCTTGTGAGTCTGTTCACCGGCTGCAATGCCAAGCCGGGCAGGGCGAATCCCTCTGCACAGACTCTTACCGCGGCAGCCCAAGACACGTATGTTCGGTTTCTCAAAACGCGCGAAGGGGACGCGATCTCGTCAGGCCGGGAGATTCCGGCGTCGTGCTGGGCCGACGAGATCCTCGCACTTCGCCCGCTCAGGGTCTACCTCCACAGGGTCAACGTCGTCGTGGTCCAGAAAGCCGCCGGGGGCGTGGAGCAGGGAAAGTACATCTACATCCCGATCTCGTCCTACCTGCCGCAGAGCGGAGACGACGGCTTCACTTTCACGAATTCCGATGGGCCCATCCACGATTTCAAACGAAGCGTGAGCAACTGATCGTCCATGATCTCCCACGATGGCTACAGGGCCAGATCGACCGGTACAGGCGCTCGTTCGAAGTCGTTGGCAGCCATGAGGGGTTGCGGCTTGAGCCCGGCCAGGCCTCGAAGGAACCGGTCGGGGACGCGCTCCAGACGCGTGTTGTAGTACGTCGCGATATCGTTGAAGTACCCGCGGGCCAGGGCAATCCGCTGCTCGGTGTCCGCGAGGTTCTTCTGGAGACTCAGGAACGAATCCTGGGTTTTGAGGTTGGGGTATCGCTCCTGGAGCGTGGCGACCAGCCGGAAGCAAGCCTGATAGTCCGGCCCGGTCACCCCCGGCGGCGTGGCTTCCATTTGCGTGCGCAGCACGGCCAGTTCCGTCTGCACGTCGCGTTCGTGGTCGCTCAGTCCTTTGACGGCCGAGACGAGATTGGGAATCAGATCGTATCGGCGTTTCAGTTGCACCTCGATCAGCGACCACGCCTGGCTCACGCGGTTCCGCAGACCGATGAGGCTGTTGAAGACGAGCCAGATCCAACCAAACACCCAGGCCAGCAGGTAGACCGAGGCAGCCGCCACGCCGGGCGTCACGGCACGCGGCAGTCCCCCGCCATGGGCGGAGGTGAATACAGCGACGCCTGCCACCGCCAGAACCAGTCCCAGGATGCCCCAGATCCAGTAGCCGACTCCCAGCCCCCGGCTGATCTGCTGCTCGGTCCGGCACGAGATCAGGAACATGGGGCACTTGGGATCGGCGGCGATTTCCGCAGCGACGACGTCCCTGCGTTCGCGCGCCTGCCCCATGACGTACAGCGGGGTGTGCAGCGGGATGGCGGTCTCGGTGAACTGCCGGCGATGGTCCGAATCGGACACCGCACGCAGAGGCCCCTTCCCATAGTACAACGGATCGCTCCGGCCGCAGGTGTGGTTGAAGACCGTCACCGGCTCGATCTTGGCGCCTTCCGGCTGAACGCGGATAACCCCCAGGTCGTCCTTCAAGTAGAACGAGGTCTGCTCGCCGCCATGGGCGACGGTGGTCCAGCCGCTCTCGTGTCGCGTGCGAGTCTGGGTTTTGCCGTCCTTGTCCGTGTACGTCTCCGTGACCGTGCGGGACCAGTGCTCCTGCACGGACCACGAGTAGAGAACGCACCGCTGCTGGGCCAGGTGGCTCACCAGAGGCTGCTCGCTCTCGGCTGTGCCCTTGATCTCGACCGTCCCGATGAACACGCCGGTGGTCTTGGAGGTGGGCGTGTCGTCGACCCAGCGTCGGCGGCGATTGGCCCGCAAGGCCGCCCACAGACACAGAATCGCCAGCGCTCCACCCACCCAGGGCAGGAACGCCGGAATACCTTCGGGACTCATCCCGATCCCGTGAGACTCAACGGACATCTGTGAGCAAGCCCTTGTCAGGGTTTCTGTTCCGGGTCGTTAATTGGCGCGCCGGTCTCCTCAATGCCGCCTGAAGCACAACTATGAGAAGCAGGAGAGTCAGCGGCATGTAGAACCACGGACTGCCCGCAACACGGAGGAACGGACTGGTCAAGGGCCCCAGAAAGAGCAGGACGAGAGGCTGCCAGGGATGAGGGTGCTGCGGCTCGATCCAAGCCAGAGCCCCGGCCTCTCGCACGACCGGATGCAGTTCGAACTCCACGCGAGAGAGCGGACCGAAGACCGAATCGCTACCCTTCACGAGAATAAAGAACGTCTTCTGAGTCGCCCGCCCTTGCGCAGGAATCCGCAAACCCTGCACGAAGATGTGCGAGGCGGTCGCGGAGTACTCTTCGATACAGGAATACATACCCGGATAGTCCCGCAAAGACAACACGCTGCGTTGGCCGTCCCGGAGTATCGCGTCATCCATGTCCTTGAGGACACTGTACCCGTCGCCGATCGCCAATTCGTAGTTCGACCAGGGGGCCGCCTTGGCCCCGCCGGGCAACAGCAACAGGATGACGATCGCTCCGAATCGTCTCATATCTCAAGTCTCTCCTCAACATGGATGCCGCCAAATGCCAACGGACAACAGCATTGTAGTCTCCGTTGTCTTGGGAGTCAATCGATCGAGCAGCGTCGTTTCATGACCGTAGCTGCAAGGCCTCAGGCAAACCCTTTGCAGGGCTGAATGGAAAACGGTCTCGCCCATGAACAGAAAACGCAACTCGCCGGCGTCACGAAACCATCGGCAGACTCCGGGAGAGCACGCCCGAGGCGGTCGTGCGAAGGAGATTTGCCGCTTTGGATCAGCAGCATGATAAGCATGATAAGTGAGACTCTAAGTTTCGTTCGGATGTGCCCGGCACATCCTCCATGCTGCTGGCCCAAAGCGCAGAATCTCCGGCCGAAGGCCGGAATCCGGATGGGTCCGTCCCTTTCCTTGGGCGTCCTGGGCAACCATCTGAGCCCCAGCGTCCGGCTCGCTGCGAGGCCGCGCGACTACGGTCATGCCCCGCCGCGAATTGTACGCTTGATTTGCACCGCGTTCTGCGAGACAATCGCTGCGGAAGGCATTTCCGCAACCCCGGTAGGAGGTATATGGACATGGTTCAGTTGGGAACGATCATCCTGGCGCAGTGGATCGCGGTTTCGAGCGTCGGCGCAGGGCTGCCGCAACTGGGCAGCGACGTGCGGATCATGGACCTGCGATGCGAGTATCTGAGCAATCCGCTGGGCGTCGATACGGCCCAGCCGAGACTGAGCTGGAAGCTCGAATCCCGCTGGCGGGGTCAGAGACAGACCGCCTATCAGATCCTGGTGGCAGGCAGCGAGAAGATGCTCAAGGACGACCGGGCGGACCTCTGGGACAGCGGCAAGGTCGCGTCCGACCAGTCCATCCACGTGGTCTATGCCGGCCAACCGCTTGCCTCGCGGACCCGCTGCTACTGGAAGGTGCGGGTCTGGGACGCCGACGGCAAGACGAGCCCCTTCAGCGAGGTTGGCACATGGGATATGGGGCTGCTGACGCCGCAGGACTGGAAGGCACAGTGGATCAGCGCGCCAGGCAAGGATGAGGACAAAGGCCCGCAACCGGCGCCGCTGTTCCGCAAGTCGTTTCTCCTGTCCGAGACGCCCGTCAGCGCGCGAGTCTACATCTGCGGCCTGGGCTACCATGAGCTGCGCCTCAACGGCCAGAAGGTCGGCGATCACGTTCTCGATCCGGCGTTCACCCGCTACGACAAGCGGGCTCTCTACGTCGTCCACGACGTGACAAGCCAACTCAAGAAGGGGCAAAACGCTCTCGGCGTGATTCTCGGCAACGGCTGGTACAACATGCACACGCGCTGCGTGTGGGACTTCGACAAGGCCCCCTGGCGGGATCGGCCTGTCCTGCGGTGCCAGCTCGAAATGACCTTCGCAGACGGTTCGACGAGAGTCGTCGCCAGCGACGCGACGTGGCGGGTCTCGACCGGTCCGACCGTCTTCGACAGCATCCGCAACGGCGAGACCTACGACGCCCGCCTGGAAATCCCCGACTGGGACGCCGGGAGCTTCGACGACACGAACTGGCCCCTGGCGAAGGTGGACGCGGGCCCCAAGGGCGAATTGCGGTCGCAGATGATGCCGCCGATCAAGGTCACGCAAACCTTGAGATCGGCCAAGCTCACCGAGCCCAAGCCCGGCGTGTACGTCTTCGACGTCGGGCAGAACCTGGCCGGCTGGGCGAGGCTGAAGATCTCAGGGCCCGCCGGCACGGAGGTCGTCATGCGCTACGGCGAACGGCTCAACGAAGACGGCACGCTCGACCAGCGGGAGATCGGTCAGCACATCAAGACCGGCAAACCCCAGACCGACACCTACATCCTCAAAGGCCAGGGCACGGAGGTCTGGGAGCCTCGTTTCGTCTACCACGGATTCCAGTACGTCGAGGTGACCGGGCTGCCGGGCAAGGCGAGCCTGGACATGCTGGAGGCCCGCGTGGTACACACCGCCTTCGACAAGGCCGGCTCGTTCGAGTGCTCCAACGAGTTGTTCAACCGCGTCCAGCGCAATACGCTGTGGTCTTATGTCAGCAACTTCCACGGCTATCCGACCGACTGCCCGCACCGCGAGAAGAACGGCTGGACGGGCGACGCCCACCTGGCCGCGGAGACGGGCCTGTACAACTTCGATTCAGCGGCCGCCTACGCCAAATGGATCAACGATCTGTACGACGAACAGCGGGACAGCGGCGAACTGCCCGGCATCGTGCCCACGAGCGGCTGGGGATACGCCTGGGGCAACGGGCCCGCCTGGGACAGCGCCTATGTCCTGATCCCCTGGTATCTCCATCAATACAACGGCGACACGCGAGTCCTGGCCGACCATTACGAGCGGCACAAACGCTATGTGGACTATCTCACCAGCAAGGCCCAGAACGGCATCGTCTCGATCGGCCTGGGCGACTGGGTGCCCGCCAAGTCCAAGACGCCGGAGAAAGTGACATCGACCGGCTATTATTATCGCGACGCGGTGATCGTCTCGAAGACCGCCGCGATGCTGGGCAAGACCGAGGACGCCCGCAAGTACGAGAATTTGGCCAACGGAATCCGCGACGCCTTCAATCGCGAGTTCTTCAATAAGGACACCGGCCTCTATGCCGGCGGCACGCAGACTGCGATGAGCTGCGCCCTGACGCATGGGCTCGTCCCGCCGCAGGAACAGGAGCGGGTCCTGAACAATCTCGTCGCGATGATCGAGAAGAACGACGGATTCCTCGACGCCGGCATCCTGGGCACGAAGTACCTGATCGACTGTTTGACCGCGGGCGGCCGGGCCGATGTGGTGTACGCCATGGCGACCAAGACCGCCTATCCAAGCTGGGGCCGCTGGCTCGAAGAGGGCGCGACCACGCTCTGGGAGCAGTGGGACGGCGAGGCCTCCCGCAACCACATCATGTTCGGGCACATCAGCGCCTGGTTCTACCAGGTCCTGGGCGGCATCCGGCTCGATCCCGATGCGGCGGGCTTCAAGCGGTTTGCGATCAAGCCGCAACTGCTGGGCGACGTCAGATGGGCGAAGGCGGAGTACGAATCGATGTACGGCACGATCCGCAGCAACTGGGAGATCCGTGGCGGCAGGCTCATCCTGAAGATCGCGGTACCGGTGAATACGACCGCGACCGTGTACGTCCCCTGCGACCCGCAGAAGGCGATCGCGGAAGGGCCCGACGTCATTCACGTGGGCGAACACGCGAGGTTCCTGCGCCTCGAAAAGGGCTGCGTCGTCTTCGAGGTGGAGTCCGGGACGTACGAGTTCATCTCGCAAATGCCTGTGAAATGAGGTGCATGATGAAGACCAGGAATATGCTGTTCGCAGGAGCCGTTTTCCTCTCGATGCTCCAGCCAGTTGGTTTGATCGCCGCTGCGAACGAAAACTCGGCTCTGGGCATCAACATCGCCGGCGTGACGTATTGGTCGGCCGAGATCGTATTCGTGGACCTGTTCAAGCACTCCCAAACCTGGAAGAGTCAGGCCCAGGGCAAGGGCTACGACCAGGGCGGGCCGCTGGACCTGACGTCCGACGGCTGGGTCCGATCGCTGCGGGGAGACGGCCATTTCGCTGACTCGATCATCCTGAGCAAACCCAAGCTCGGCTATCCCATCGGCGTGTACACCTGTCTTTATGAGGGCAAAGGCCGGATTCAGTTCGGCCATCGCATGAAAGTGGTCGACCAGACCCCCGGCCGGATTCGCGTCGAAGTCGGCCCCGACGTGGAACTCCTGACCCTTCGCATCACGGAGACCGATCCCGCCGACCCGGTGAGGAACATCCGTTTCATCCTGCCGGGCTTCGAGGACACCTACGAAGAACAGCCCTTCCATCCGGAGTTTCTCAGACGGTGGGAGAAGTTCAAGGTCCTGCGGTTCATGGACCTCCAGCGGACCAACGGCTCCGAACAGACCAAATGGTCCGACCGCGCGACTCCTTCAATGCAGACCCAGGGCGACGAAGCCGGCGTCGCGCTCGAGTACCTGATCCAACTGGCCAACGCGCTCGACGCCGACCCCTGGTTCTGCCTGCCGCATCTGGCGACCGACGACTATGTCCGCAGCTTCGCCGAGACGGTCAAAGCGGGTCTGAAGCCCGGCCTGAAAATCTACATCGAGTACTCCAATGAGTGCTGGAACGGCATCTTCGCCCAGGCCCGATACTGTCGGGATCAGGGCAGGAAACTGGGCCTCAGCGACAACGACTACCAGGCCCAACTGCGGTACTGCTCCCGGCGGAGCGTCGAGATCTTCCGAATCTGGGAGTCCGTCTTCAGCGGCCCAGGCCGGCTCGTCCGCGTCCTGCCCGCCCAGAGCGCAAATCCCTGGACCAGCACGCAGGTCATGCTCTTCGAAGAGGCATACAAACACGCCGATGCGCTGGCCATCGCCCCCTACTTCGGCAATGCCCTGGGCGACCCCAAGACCCAGGACCAGGTCGCACGGATGACGGTCGATCAAGTGCTCGACAGGTGCGCCGAGTACATCGCGGAGGGCAACAAGACCATCGCCGAGCAGGCCCGTCTGGCCGAAGAACGGAGCTTGGACTTGATCGCTTACGAGGCCGGCCAGCATCTCGTCGGCTACGGCGGAGCCGAAAACAACAAGGCGTTGGAGGAGCTCTTCCAGGCCGCCAACCGCCATCCACGGATGAAGACCCTCTACCTGGACTACCTCACCGGCTGGCGGGCCAATGGCGGCAAGTTGGCCGCGATCTTCTCGTCGTTGAGTTCCTGGTCCAAGTGGGGTTCCTGGGGTTTGTTGGAGTATCACGGCCAGCCGGTCGAGGAAGCGCCCAAGTACCAGGCCGTCGTGGAATTCCTGGACCAGAACTTCCGCTGGTGGTGAAAGAGCGTTGCTGCACCGCCCACGGAGAATGTGGATTCAACTCGAAGCGAGACCTTGCGGATGCCGACCGCCATCGTGTACACTGGAGGTTTTGGGATCGACGAGCTTGGACCGGTGCTTTTGAGGCGGCCTCTCGGCGATCCTTGCCACTGGAGGTGATCTCTGGATGGATATGGCGGCGGATCGATTCCGTGCTGAGAAACCTGGACTGGAGCCGGTGAGAAACAAGTCTGAATTGTTCGATGGGGGTCTGCCGTCGAGCCTGGAAGAGGCGGCGCTTGTGATGTACGCCTTGTCGTTCGGGCCGCTGTCCAAGAACGACCTGGCGCGGGCCCTCAAACAGGTCGGGATGACCATGCGGGACGGCTCCGCCGTCACGATCCAGAAGCTGGCGGCCTGCATACAGCGTCTCAGAGATCGGGGTCAGATCACCGCCATGGGTTCCGACTCGCCCGTCTGTCGGCCGGAGGCCCGCGCGACCACGATCGACGCGGCTCGCAAGAAAGGCTGGCTGCACCGATTCGCCGTGGCGCTTCAGCGGGCGGTGCCCGGCCTGGTCGGCGTCGAAACCTGGGAGTACAAGTGGGGAAGACGGCGGTTCGTCTCGTTCTATCACGCCTGTCGGGACGTATTCCTGGCTTTGGAGTTGGACGATCAGGACCAGATCAAACGTCTGGCGGGACTGTGCAGCCAGGACGAGCGAATCGGATCCATCGTCAAGGTGCTGGTCGTCGTTTGCATGGATCCGTTCCAGGCCGACTACATGGAACAACTGCTTCCCCAGTACCGCGATCTGCTGCTATCCGAGGGGCTCCACCAGGAAGTGATGCTCCTGAAGCTGAACCATCCCGTCTTCGCATACGCGAGGGATTGGCTGTTGCAGAACCGCCGCCAACTGGACAAGGCCCTCCTGGAACGGTGCGTCGTCCACATGGTGGAACGGGACCTGCTGGCGGGCGACTCTGTCGCGGCCGGAGCCCTCCTGAAGAGCTTCGCCGACCTGGACATCTGGATCATCCGCGGCATGTTCGAATTGCTCTCGGGCCGTAAGGACGAAGCTCGGTTCGCCTATGAACAAGCCCTCCGCCGGGCCGGCAAGAGCAAGAACGCTCAGATCGAGTACCTCCGCTGCTTCCCAGCCACTCTGCACACTCTGCTGCTGATCCAGTCCGACCAGCTTCAGGACCGTCAGCAAGTCCGGAACTGGATCACGTGGCTCGACTCCACCAGGACCTACACCGGTTATCGCGATGCGTATGCGTTCCTGACGGAACTGCTGGCGTGGCACGAAGGCTATGACGTCGCCGCCAAATCGAACCCCGGCGTCCAACCCTTCTTCCAGACCAATGCCCCCCCGCTGATCCGGGCCAGCAGCTACCTGATGCAACTGCTCTGCTGGTTCTATACCTCGCAGACCAAGGCCCTCAAGAACCGCAAGCACACGGTGCTTTCCAGCATCGAGGGTTTCCTGCACGAGTGCGATGCAGGCGGTGCGCGGTGGGTGGGGATGCAGATCGTCCGCCTGCTCTGCAGGCTCGGCCACACGTTGCCGGCCTATCGCGACGAGGCCGAGTCGTTCTTCCGCGACACCCCGGCCCGGGACCTGTCCGAACTGTGGCCCCTCAAGGAGATCTGGGAGAGCCGCATCACCGCCTTGGAGCAGCTCCTCCACGAGGCGGAAAACGCGGGAAACAAACCCACGGACGCCTCCCGACGCCTGGGCTGGAAGCTGCGGGAATGGAAGCACGGAGGCCGGATCGAAGTCATCCCGGTCGAGCAGAAGCGGACCAAGACCGGCGGCTGGACCAAGGGCCGTGAGATCAGCGTCTATCGACTCGCGGAACTGGACCCGCAGGAGATGGACTATCTGACCGACCAGGACCGAGCCGCCCTGAGCGGCATTACCGGCCGGCGGGAGTATTACGACATGGTTTACCGCCTGGACCCCGGCCTGACGCTGAGGGGCCTGGCGGGACACCCCAACGTCTTCTGGGAGGACCATCCCCACGTCCCGGTCGAAATCGTACAGGGGACGCCCGAGGTACACATCGTGCCCAGGGCCGACAGGCTGTGCATCCGCATGGACCCCTACCCCGAGCCTAACATCGGCGCCGATATCGCCAGCTTCATTACCAAGGAGTCGCCGACCCGCCTGCGGGTGGTGGTGTTCGAGCCCAAGCACATGCGAATGGCCGAGATCCTGGGCCCGGACGGCGTATCGATCCCCAAGAACCAGTCGGAGTCGGCGCTCAACCGCCTCCAGGGGCTCTCCAAGCACGTGGCCATTCAGTCGGATGTGGCGTTGGCGGCCGAGGACGCCGAGGTGGTCGAGCCGGACAGCCGGCCCCGCCTCCGCTTGCAGCGTCTGGATCAGGGCCTGCGAGCCGAGATGGTCGTCACCCCGCTGGGCAGCCAGTCGCAGCGGGCCTTCACGCCCGGCGTCGGCAATCCGCATCTGGTCGAATTCACCGGCGGCAAGACCCTCCAAACCCGTCGAGCCCTCCAGGACGAAGCGGATCGCGCCGCGGCCGCGTTGGAGGCGGTCGAGTTGGAGGATGAGAACGGAGACTTCGTCTGGACTTTGGATGATCCCGAGATGGCGCTCGGGCTCCTGGAGAGGCTCCAGGCGGTGAACGAAGAAACCCTGCTGGTCGAGTGGCCCAAGGGCGACCCGATCACCGTGCGGTCGCTCTCACCCCAGCAGTTCAGGCTCTCCATCCACTCGGCCCAGGACTGGTTCGAGGTCGAGGGCGAGGTCCGCGTGGACGAGAACCTCATGATCCAGATGCGGACCCTCCTGGACGAGATCGAGGATAGCGACAAGCGGTTCATCGCTCTGGGCAAGGACCAGTACGTCGCCCTGACGAAGCAACTGCGAAAGCAGCTCCAGTGGCTCGCCACCGGCGGCCAGTTCGCCGGCAAGGGCAACAGCCTCCGCGTCCATCCGCTGGCGGCCATCGGGCTGGAGCAGTGGAAGGACGAGATCGGCGAGTTCCAGGCCGACGCGAAGTTCGACGCCCACATCGATCGCCTTCGGGCAGTCGAGTCCTACCAGCCGACAGTCCCCTCGACCCTTCAGGCGGAACTGCGCCCCTACCAGACGGACGGCTTCACCTGGCTGGCGCGCCTGGCCGAATGGGGCGTCGGCGCGTGCCTGGCCGACGACATGGGTCTGGGCAAAACCATCGAGGCCTTGGCTCTGATCCTGCACCGAGCCTCCCAGGGCCCGACGCTCGTCGCGGCTCCCACCAGCGTCTGCGCCAACTGGGTCTTCGAGGCCCAGCGGTTCGCTCCGACCCTGCGACCCATCCGCTTCGGCATCGGCGACCTCGGCCGGCGGGAGGACGTCCTCAAAGCCCTCGGGCCCTTCGATCTGGCGATCTGCTCCTACACGCTGCTCCAGCAGGAGGCCGAGGCGATGAAGGATGTGAAGTTCGCGACGATCGTCCTGGACGAAGCCCAGGCGATCAAGAACGCCGCGACGAAGCGGTCCTCGGCCGCAATGAACTTGAACGGCGGTTTCCGCATGATCTGCACCGGCACGCCCATCGAAAACCGGCTTTCGGAACTCTGGAACCTGTTCCGTTTTATCAACCCCGGCCTGCTGGGCTCGGAGGAGCGATTCCGCGAGCGTTTCGTCCGGCCCATCGAGGGCGGGCGGGACCCGGTGGCCAGCCACGTGCTCAAAGCCATCGTCCAGCCCTTCATTCTGCGTCGGACCAAGTCGCAGGTGCTCGAAGACCTGCCGCCGCGGACGGAAGTGATGAGGCTGGTCGAGTTAAGTCCCGAAGAGCGAGCCCTGCACGAGTCCCTCCGCCAACGCGCCCTGGAGCGGCTCGAAGGCGCTCGGGACATGGGTCCCGGCCAGGCCCACATCCAGGTTCTTGCGGAACTGATGAAGCTGCGCCGCTGCTGCTGCAATCCGCGTCTCGTGATGCCCAATTGCGGCCTGACCGGCTCCAAGCTCGATGCCTTTGCGGAACTGGTGGACGAACTGATCGACAACCAGCACAAAGCCCTGGTCTTCTCGCAGTTCGTCGACCACCTGACGCTGCTCCGCGAGCACCTGGACAAACAGGGCATCCGCTATCAGTACCTGGACGGCTCAACCCCCGCCAAGACCCGCCAGCGGCGGATCGACGCCTTCCAGAACGGCGAGGGCGACCTGTTCCTGATCTCGCTCAAGGCCGGCGGCCTGGGCCTGAACCTGACGGCCGCCGACTACGTGATCCACATGGACCCCTGGTGGAACCCCGCGGTCGAAGACCAGGCCAGCGACCGGGCCCACCGCATCGGCCAGACCCGACCGGTCACCATCTACCGCCTCGTCGCGGCCGAGACCATCGAGGAGAAGATCGTCCAGCTCCACCACGCCAAACGCGACCTGGCGGACTCGCTCCTCGAAGGCACGGACACCGCCCACGCGCTGACCGCCGACGAGCTGATCGACCTGTTGCGAAACCGCTGACGACGACTGGCAGGCACAGGACGCCGGTGTTGACATCAGGCGGAATCTCGGGCAGAATCGCGAGCATGAGGATCACCGGAGTCATCTGGCTGGATTCGGTCGTCGAGAAGATCGACACGAAGCATGGCGTCTTGCGAGAAGAAGTCAAGCAGGTGGTTCAGAATCCCGCCACGATGTTTCGCTTCGTGGAGAATGGGCATCGTCGCGGCGAGAATGTGTACGCCGCACTCGGGCAATCCGAAACAGGCAGGTATCTGATTGTATTCTTCGTTCACAAACCGGACCACCGAATTCTGATTCTGACAGCCCGCGATATGACCATCGCGGAAAGAAGACGCTATGAAAAGAAAAGATGATAGAAAAAGAGCTGTTGCCAGGAAGAGCAGCGTCTCCAAGGCCGGGACGTATGCGGAAATGGGAGACTTCTGGGATGAGCACGACCTGTCGGAACACTGGAGTGCGACCCGCTCGGTGAGAACCGATGTGAACCTGGAATCGGAGGAATCCTTGTACCGCGTTGAGAAGGGACTCTCGGAGAGTATTCAGCGTGCTGCCAGAAAAAGGGGTGTCTCGCCCCATACTCTGGTTAACCTATGGCTCCAGGAGAAGATCCAAAAGCTCAAAGCCACGAGCAACCGTGGATGACGGAACGCGCCGCGATGAGTCGCCTGACGACTGCCCTCGGCTCATCGCAGCGGACACGATCGAGGAAAGGATCGTCCAGCTCCACCACGCCGAACGCGACCTGGCGGACTCCCTCCTGGAAGGCACGGACACCGCCCACACCCTCACGGCCGACGAGCTGATCGATCTGCTGCGGAATCGGTAGCGAGAAACTGAGGACGGACTTCGCCTTGGGACTGTTCTCTGTCGGGACCTAATCCGAACAGTCTTCCGTATCAAATCCCGGCCGGCGGAAGGATCGGGCGTTGGGGAAGGCGGCTTCGGCCTGTCGGATGAGTCGCTTGAGCGTGCCCATCGCGAAGATCGCGTCCTCGTGGTCGGGGAAGTGCTTCAGCAGGGTTGCCCAAGCCGCGAGGGATCGCTCAATGCCGAGGATCGCGACTTTGGCCGACCCATTGGCGTCGTCCTGCATGTCCTCCATGTCCTCCATCGAGGCGCGAATCGCGCTGCCGGCCGCCCGGCAAAGCTTGACCCAGATCTGATGCTGATACCAGCGGATCACGTCGAGACAGTCGCGAAGGGTCGCTCCGTTGTCCCCGGTCTCTCCGCGGGGAACGTCGCCCACGAGTCCTTCGTGCGATCGAAGCCATTGCTCGACCACGTCGATGTACCGCATGGCGGTCCGCCTGAACGGCTGCGAGTGGGCCGTCTCGCGGATCTGGTCCTCTTCGCGAAGGGACTCGTCGAAGTCCTCCTCGTCGATGTCGAGATCCATAGTCTCGGCCGCCTCATCGAGCCTCCCGATCGTGGCGTCGAAGGTCTCGCCGAGCTTGTCCCAGAAGGCCTCGTTCTCCACGTCGCGCGATTCGCTGTCGCCGAACGGTTCCTCCTGCGCCAGCGCGTAGTTCATGCACCGGCCGGTGAACGGGCATCGCTCGCACCACTGGTCGCAGTAGTTGTAGATCCCGGGGATGAATCTCGGGTCTCTCGCCAGTTCTTCCATTCGTTCGGAGTCCATATGCCCAACGCCTCCCACAGGATCCGCACTTTGCGACATCGCTGCCGGTCGCGAATATACCTTACGGCAACTCGCGACACAATACGGCATGGTTTCTCGCCGGAATAACTGTTGGCGAGAGGTCGCTCCGGCCGAAGGAAAGTAGTGGCAATTAGTGGGCAGGCCCCTCTCACAATTTGGGAAAAATGGCACAATTCGGCCGAGTGGGATTGTGGGGCTTGCGGAAGGTGTGATAGAATGCGTGGTTATGTCGGCCCGCTCGGGAGGTTCGAGCGACCGGTGAGAAGAAATGCAGGGTTGCAGGTTCTGACTATGAAAAAAGGCACCAACAACGAGGAATATGTCATCAAGCCGGCGGAGCGGGTCATGCGTCTGCCGCCGTACCTGTTCGGACGTCTGAATGCCATGCGGCACGCCCGCCGGCAGAAAGGCGAAGACATCATCGACCTGGGCATGGGCAACCCGATGGACCCGGCCCCCGAGATCGTGATCGAGAAGCTCTGCGAGGCCGCCAAGGACCCGCGGAACCATCGTTACAGCGCCTCCAAGGGCATCAAGAACCTCCGCGGCGAGATGGCCAAGAAGTACGCCCGCAAGTGGGGCGTGGATCTCGATCCGGACACCGAGGTCCTCGCCTGCATCGGGTCGAAAGAGGGCTTCAGTCACATGTGCCTGGCCCTGCTCGGACCGGGCGATACCGCCGTCGTGCCCGACCCGGCCTTCCCCATTCACAACTACGGCGTCATCCTGGCCGGCGCGAACGTCATCACGATCCCGCTGGGCAACGATCAGGCGTTCCTCGACACCATCGCGATGGTGTGCGAGCGTCTGTTCCCCAAGCCCAAGCTGCTGATCCTGAACTACCCGCACAACCCGACGGCCATGACGGTCGATCCGGGCTTCTTCGAGCCGGTGGTCGATCTGGCCAAGCACTTCAAGTTCCAGGTCATTCACGATTTCGCCTACGGCGAGACGCTCTTCGACGGCTACAAAGCCCCCAGCTTCCTGGCGACCAAGGGCGCCAAGGACGTCGGCGTCGAGTTCACCACGATGAGCAAGCCCTACAGTATGGCGGGCTTTCGCGTCGGGTTCGTCGCCGGCAACAAGCAGATGGTCGATTACCTGGCCACCATCAAGGGCTATTACGACTACGGCATCTTCCAGGCGATCCAGATCGCAGGCATCATCGCGATGCGTCACTGCGACAAGGACATCGACGCACAGAACGCCAAGTACCAGATCCGTCGGGACGTCGTCTGCGACGGGCTCCAGCGGCTCGGCTGGCAGGTGGAAAGACCCCGCGCGAGTATGTTCGTCTGGACCAAAGCCGCCGAGGAGCACCTCAACGGCAAGGGCACGATCGACTACGCCATGGACCTCATGGAGCACGCGGAAGTCGCGATCAGTCCCGGCCGGGCCTTCGGCGAGAACGGCGAAGGCTACTTCCGCATCGCGCTGGTCGAGAACGAGCAGCGGCTCCGCCAGGCGATCCGCAACATCAGCCGGTACGTCCAGCAGCGTCCTGTCCGCAAGGCCCGAGCCTCGAAAAAGTAGGCAATCGCACGAGAGTGCGTCCCATCAGTCCCATTCGTCCTATAGGTCCTATCAGTCCTATGGGACGAACGGGACACATAGGACCCATAGGACGGCCCTCCTCCTGAACTCTTCTCTTGAATTCCGTCCCCGGACGTGCTGTAATCACGTTTCCGACGGAGATTGAGTCGCCATCTCAACACTTGCGAGGGCACGACTATGGGTCGCACATCCGTACTGGCCTGGTCCTTCCTGGCGGGCATCCTTGTTTCATCGGGGCTTCTGAAGGCAGCCTCGATCTACACCACACGGCTCGACGACCCGGCGGCGGTCTACCTGACGCCGGAGAGCTTCCCTGTCCGAGGCGACGGCATCGCTGACGATTCCGACGCGGTCCAGCAGGCGATCGACAAAGTCGGCGGAGGCGGTATCCTGTTTGTCCCCAAAGGGATCTACCGCCTCACGAAGACCCTCTACGTCTGGCCTGGCGTCCGCCTGATCGGCTATGGCGACACCCGCCCCCTCTTCACCCTGCGCGAGAACACACCGGGATTCCAGGAAGGGACCGGCAAGTACCTGTTCTTCTTCTCCGGCGGACGCAGCCGCAACGCCGGTAGCCCGCCGGCCGACGGCAACCCCGGCACGTTCTACAGTGCGATGAGCAACATCGATATCGAGATCGGCCCCAGGAACCCCGCCGCGGTCGGCATCCGCTTCCACGTAGCCCAGCACTGCTACCTCTCGCACATGGACTTCCGTCTCGGCCCGGCCCGCGCGGGCATCGAGGACATCGGCAACGAGGTCGAGGACCTCCACTTCCACGGCGGCCAGTACGGCATCGCCACGAAACGCTCCGCCCCCGGCTGGCCCATCCTCGTGATCGATTGCACATTCGAAGGCCAGAGCCAGGCAGCCATCGCATCCGACGAAGGCGGACTCGCGATCGTGCGTCCGCGCGTTACGAACGTCCCGACCGTCGTCTCCCTGGCCCCCGAAAAAGCGGACCAACTCTGGATCAGCGACGCCCGCCTGGAGAACATCTCCGGCCCGGCCCTGACCATCGGCAACGAGAACAACGCCCGAACGCAGGTCAACCTGCAGAACGTCGCGTGCAAGAATGTGCCCATCCTGGCGAGCTTCCGCGAGAGCGGAAAGACCGTTCCGGGCACCGGCTCCGCGTACGTAGTCGAGCAGTTCTCTCACGGCCTGCACCTCTTGGACCTGGGCTCCACGCGGCAGATCGAGACCACGCTGCAGGCCCATGAAGTGACGGCCCTCCCGTCGCCGGTTGCCTCGGACATCCCCGCATTGCCCGATCCGGCGACCTGGGTCAACGTCCGCACGCTGGGCGTGACCGGCGACGGCAAGACCGACGATACCACGGCCCTCAAGAAAGCGATCGCGGAGCATCGAACGCTCTACCTGCCCATGGGGCTCTACCGCGTCAGCGACACGGTCGCGCTCCGGCCGGACACCGTGCTGATCGGCCTGCACCCCTCGGCAACCGTGATCAATCTGCCGGACAATACGCCGGCGTTTCAGGGCGAAGGCGAGCCCAAGGCGGTCGTTGAGACCCCCAAGGGAAGCACAAACACCGTCACAGGCATCGGGGTCTACACCAACGCGATCAATCCCCGCGCCGTCGGCGTCAAATGGATGGCCGGGGCGGATTCTCTGCTGAACGACGTCCGCCTGCTCGGCGGGCACGGCACCCGCATCCCCGGCCAGCAGCGAGGCGGGAATCTGGGCAACCGCGACGCATGGGACAGCCAGTATGCGAGCCTCTGGGTCACTGACGCCGGCGGCGGAACCTTCAAGGACATCTGGACGCCGAACCCCCATGCGAAATCCGGCATGCTCATCACCGACACCTCCACGAGCGGCCGGGTGTACGCGATGTCTCTGGAGCACCACGTCAGCAATGAGATGATCCTGCGAAACGCGTCCAACTGGCGATTCTACGCCGTGCAGTTCGAGGAGGAGCGTGAGGAAGGCCCCAAGGCTCTGCCCCTGGAGATCGACCGGTCGAGCCATCTCCTGTTCGCGAATACCTTCTTCTACCGCGTAATCAGTTGCTTCGTGCCGTTCCCGCACGCCACGAAGGTGAGCGAGTCCCGCGACATCCGCTTCCGAAACGTCCACTGCTACAGCAACAGCAAGGTCTCGTTCGACAGCACAGTTTTCGATGCGACAGCCGGACGGGAGGTCCGCGACCCCGAGTTCGCCGTGCTGGACGTCACCGGCGGCTCGCTCTCCGCCCGGCCGAAATCCGCTTTCACAGTCCTGGCCGGCGGGGCAAAGGTCGAGAAGCTCGCCGACGGATTCCTGAACATAGCAGGGGCGGCGGTGGACGCCGAGGGCATGCTCTACTTCGCGGACGCCCGGGAGAAACGCGTCTACCGCTGGTCGACCCAACAGCGCAAGGCCGAACTGGTCCGCGAGATCGAGCAGCAGCCGGTCAATCTGGCTTTCGACAAGACGGGCAACCTCCTGGTCGTCGCGTACTCGGGCAATGGCACGGTGCTCGCCTTCCGCCCGGACGTCAAAGACAGCGAGACCGTCGCTCTCGCGTCCCAGGCAGTTACCCCGCGCCCGGGAACCACGGCCTTTCTTCCGGTGAACCGCTGGATGGGCGACGCCGAGTTCCTGCGGGATTCGACCACGCCCAAGCCCTCGCACTACGTCTCCCCCGACGGCACGGCATTCATCCCCGCCGGCCAGGACTTCACGAGCGGCGCCACGATGTGGGGTACGAAGATGGCGGACGTGCTGCGTGCGTTCCGGCTCGCTCCCGCCGTCGCGGGGCAGGCTTTCTACGTCAGCAACGAGCACGAATTGAAGACATGGTCCTTCAAAGTGGGCGAAGATGGCACGCTCTCTGACCCGAAGCTCTTCGCGAACGAAGGCGGCGAATGCGTCGCGACCGACGACCAAGGCAACGTCTACATCGCCGCCGGCCAGGTCCGGGTCTTCAACCCCGCGGGCAAACCGATCGACACGATCGAAGTCCCCCAGCGGCCGACGAGCCTGGTCTTCGGCGGCCCGGACCACAAAACCCTCTTCATCACCGCCCGCTCGTCGCTCTACAGCGTCCAAACCCGCTTCGCGGGTGCAGCTTTGACCAGATAGCTGCAACCAGCATGGACCGCTGTCCAGCTTGGCTCATTTTGATAAGATAGGGGAGGCTGGCGAAGAAAGTGCGAATGTGGGCGTTTTCGATTATGGGAAACGGACCCGAGCCGTGAAGAAGCTGCGCATATACGTAGACACGTCAGTAATCGGAGGCTGTTTCGACCCGAGCTCCAATTCTGGTCGAACGGCCCTATGAAGGACTTCCGTGAGGGCCGATTCCTCGCGGTACTTTCGGACATAACAGCCACTGAGGTCGAACCCGCCCCAGAGGCTGTGCGCAGACTCCACGACGAACTCCTTTCAATCGCGGAAGTCCTGGAGATTACGGAGGAAGCTCTTGCCGTTTTGGCCGGATATGAGAACCACCATGTACTTGGCCCCCGGTTCCGCAATGACATGCTCCACATTGCCTTGGCCACTGTGGCGGAGGTCGATGTTCTGGGGAGCTGGAACTTCAGACATATCGTTCGGCTGGACAGAATGCGCCAATTCAATGGCATCAATCTCGAACTCGGGTACAAGGCCCTGGCAATCCATTCGCCTCGAGAGGTAACGACATATGGCAGAGAAGAAGGACACGATTCAGATCAAGGCAGTTGAGATGGTCAGGCAGATCCGTGACGAGCAGGCCCGGTCGCTCGAAGGCAAGTCGGACGCGGAAATCATCGCGTTCTTTCGAAAAGCCGGAGATGCCGCACGCCGGGAGGCGAAGAAGAGGCAATCGACGCCGACACGCTTACAGCAGAGACGGCAGGCATGATCGAACTGCTGAAAGAACAGAAACTCCCGGTCCCGACGGAGAACCCGGATCCCAAGATCGTCATCCAGAACGCCCAGGACCACATGGCCGCGGTTTGACGACGATTCCCAGGAGAAACCGAATGAAGGGTGGGGTCCCCCGGGAGTAGTGTGAAATGGCGAGAGGAATAGACAATGAGCGAGGCGTGTTCAAATCGCAAAGGTGGCTGCCGGACGAGTGAGACCCGTTGTCATTGGTGGCGAGAGAACAGATTCCTGATGCTCATGCTCCTGTTGGGCCTCGGTCTGGCAACGGGTATCGTGCTCTGGCTTGCCGGGAGTCTCCGCTCACATCGGAGAAGTCCTGGAGTGAGCCCGGTTCGCGCGAACCTGCATCTGCTGCACAGCGCCGTCAATCAACCAGTTTCACATGGATAACGGTCGCTGGCCCACTCAGGCGGAGGGTCTGACGGCCCTCGTCCGGCGGCCGGCCGACGCCGTCAACTGGCGGCCGGGGGGCTACTTGGACACACCGGAGGTCCCGAGAGACCCCTGGGGGCGCGATTTCATCTACGAGCTGAGCCCGAGTTCGGGCCGTCCCTTTGTGATCAAGAGCTTGGGAGCGGATGGTATGCCTGGAGGAGACGGTTATAACGCGGACTTGTCCGCCCCGCCTGTTCGTGGTTCGCCAGTTCTCTACGATCCGCCGATCGAAGCGACAGAGAACACCCATCCTTGATGTGCCGCCGGATTTCCTGGATGGTACGAACCCTTGACGAACCCAACGACGTAATGTACACTCTGTACAGAGTGTACATTAGAGGAGACTTTTCGTGAAGACAGTCACGTTCACAGAGTTTCGAAGACGGGCGTCGGGAGTGCTTTCCGATGTCGAGAAGGGCGAGACCTTCTTGGTGCTGCGGCATGGCAGGCCGATTGCAGAGATTTCGCCGCCATCGAGCGGGCACACATCGACTCCATCCTGGAAGCGGCCGGGGTCGCGGTTGACCATCAAGGGGGCCAGCCTGTCGGCCACGATTCTTGAGGAGCGAAGGCGTGAGGACGTTCTTTGACTCCTCCGCGTTCGCCAAGCGATATGTCGAAGAGCCGGGCAGCGAGGCTGTAGACGCTCTCTGCATGGGAGCCACAGAACTTGCCCTGAGCGTCGTCTGCATTCCGGAGATCCTCTCGGCCCTGAATCGCCGGGTGCGAGAACGATCGCTGTCCGCGCGGCAATACGAAGCGGCCAAGAAGAGCCTGTCCCAAGACCTACGAGACGCCGTGATTGTCGATCTTACCCCGGAAGTTGTTTCGACTTGCACGGCTGTTCTGGAGGCCAGCCCGGTGCGCGCGATGGATGCGCTGCACATCGCGTGCGCAATCCAGTGGGGAGCGGAGTTGTTCGTCTCTGCCGATGAAAGGCAGATCGCGGCAGCGAAGAAGGCGGGATTGCGAACGAGACTCGTCTGAGAATAGCCGGAGGCACCTTGCTCGGTTTAAGATCGAACCGTGCAGGGTGCCCCCGGAGTCATTCGAACATCTCTACACGCCCAATAGCCCGGCGTAGGCCGCGAGGCGATCGTCCTTGGCGCCGGCGAGTACTTCTTTCGTCAGGATCTTGCCGAGTTGGACGCCTTCCTGGTCGAAGGAGTTGACGTTCCAGGCCAGGCCCTGAAACATGACCTTGTTCTCAAAGTGGGCCAGCAGTGCGCCCAGGGCTTTCGGCGTGAGCTGGTCGCCGTGCAGGAGGCTGGAGGGACGCTCGCCCTCGAAGTTCTTGTTCGGGTTGTCCTTGTTCTCCTTGCCGAGAGCAAAGGCCGCGATCTGGGCGGTCAGGTTGGCGTTGAGCTTCTTCTGGCTTGTGGAGCCCTCCACCTCGATGTCGAAACCGGTCTGGGCAGCCTTGAAGCCGATGAACTGCAACGGCACGATGTCCGTTCCCTGGTGCAGGAGCTGATAAAACGAGTGCTGGCCGTTCGTGCCGGGCTCGCCGAAGACGACCGGGCCGGTCGAGTAGCCGAGTCGCTCACTGTTGCGGTTCACGGATTTGCCGTTGCTCTCCATGTCGAGCTGCTGCAGGTGGGCGGGGAAACGCAGCAATGCCTGGCTGTACGGCAAAACCGCGGTATAAGGATACCCGAGGAAATTCCGCTCCCACACGCCGATCATCGCGTCCATCATCGCTGCGTTTTCGCGGAGATTCGGATGGCGCGCGAGCACGTCCGCTTCATGCGCCCCAGCCAGGATCTCATCGAACACCTTCGGCCCGAAGGCCAGTGACAGGATCGCTCCGCCGACGGCGCTGGTGGACGAGTAGCGACCGCCGATGAAATCGTCGATGAAGAAAGAGGCCGCATAGTCGCTCGACTTCGCCAAGGGGCTGGTCTCGCTCGTCACGGCCACCATATGCAGGCTCGGGTCCAGGCCCGCGGCGGTCAGCTTCGCCCGCACGAGCTGCTCGTTGGCCAGGGTCTCCTGCGTCGTGCCGCTCTTGGAGACCAGGATGAACAGCGTGGTCTCGAGCTTGAGCCCCGCCAGCACCGCGTTGGCGTCGTCGGGGTCCACGTTCGAAATGAACCGGGCCTCCATCTTCAGCAGCTTCCGCTCGCGGGCGTATTGCTCCAGCGCCAGGTACAGCGCTCGCGGCCCGAGGTCCGAGCCGCCGATGCCGATCTGCACGACGATCTTGAACCGCTTTCCAGTGGCGCCCTTTCGCTTGCCCTTGTGCACCTCGGCGCAGAAATCGGCGACCTTCTTCTGCTGCTCGGCGTAGAATTGGCCAAGGTCCTTGCCGCCGTGAACGACGGCTTTGCCCAACTGCCCGCGGACCAGATGGTGCAGAACCATCCGCTTCTCGCCCACGTTGGCGACGGCGCCGTTGTAGAGATCCTCGTACTTGGCGACGAGTTGCTGCTCGTCGGCAAGTTGCTGCAGAGCGTCCACCACGTCGTCGGTCGCCTTCTTGGCGGCGTAGTTGAAGGTTAGCCCCCCGCCGGCCGGGATCGAGCACTTGGCGATCCGATCCGCAGTCAGCAGCGTCTTGAGCGAAATGGCCTTGACGTCGATGCCCCGAAGCCGGCCGCAGGCAGCGGTTTGGTCCAAGTTCTTGTACGAAAGCTCCATGCGATCATTCTCCTGAGAGTCTTCAAAATCTCCTCTGTCCGAGCGAAGGGCGCGCCTTCACCCCTCCATTGCCCTTCCATTGTCCTCGAAAACCCGCAGGTCGGCAACTGGGAAAAACCGGCAAACCCGCCGCATGCACCCACGGAATGCGGATTCTGCATTACGTCATGGTTGCTTTTTGAGGGCCCGTCCCGTATCACTGGCTTTGCTTTGACAACCTCTGTAGATGAGAGTGACACGATGCCCAAGAGAACGCTACTGATCGGATCGATGACGGTTCTGCTGGCCCTTTCCCTCCATGCCCAGGAGAGGACTCGCCTGGTCACGGATCGGGCACTGGAATTGACCGGCTTCCAGGACCCCAGGCCCTTCACGGCCGCCTACGACCTCCGCAACGACTTCGTCATGGTGTATGGGGCGCACGAGAGCCGCGTTCCCGCGATCAAGTCCTGGGTGGAGCAAGGCTACGTGCCGCACCTGATGACCGGCATCGCCTGGGGCGACTACCAGGACTTCAAGGACATCAGCGGCCGGGACATCATGTCCCTGACCCAGATCAACGCCCAGGGCAAAGAGAGACTCCACGGCCCGCGCGTCCCCTACGTTGTTCCGTCGGTCGAATTCGCCGACTACATCACCGAGAAGCTCAAGCCCCTGATCGACGCCGGCGTGCTCGCCATCCACCTGGAAGAGCCGGAGTTCTGGGCCGATACGGGGTTCTCGCCGGCCTTCGCGCGGGAGTGGGAGCTGTACTACCACGAGCCGTACGTCCGCGCCGACAGCTCGCCCGACGCCCAGTACAAAGCCAGCCGGCTGAAGTACTACCTCTACAGCCGGGCACTGCGCCGCGTGGCGGAAGCCTGCAAGGAGTACGCTCACCAGAAGTACGGCCGCCAGCTTCGCATCTACGTCCCCACCCACAGCTTGATCAATTACACGCAATGGGCGATCGTGTCGCCGCAGTCGTCGCTGATCGATTCCGCCGTCGTGGACGGGTGCATCGCCCAGGTCTGGACCGGCACCGCACGCACCGCGAACGTCTACCAGGGCAGAGCTGCCGAACGCACCTTCGAAACCGCCTTCCTCGAGTACGGCGTGATGCAGGAACTCGTCCGCGGGACGAACCGCCGGATGTGGTTCCTGGCCGACCCGATCGAGGACAACCCCCGCTACGACTGGGACGACTACCGCGTCAACTACAAGGCGACGCTGATCGCCTCGCTGCTCCAGCCGCACATCTGGCACTACGAGATCTGTCCCTGGCCGTCGCGGATCTTTCTCGGCAAATACCCCGCGGGTTCGCCCGACGCCAAGCCGATCCCAGGGGCCTACGCGACGACCCTGTGCACCGTGTTCAACCAGCTTCGCGACATGAATCAGCCGGACATCGAGTGGCAGGACGCGACCCACGGCGTGGGCGTCTTCATGGCCGATTCCGGGATGTTCCAGCGAGCCGAGCCCGCGTACCGAATGGCGGCGCGCGATGGCAGCGATCCGACCACTGCCGAGCGAAAGGACATCCAGCACTTCTCCGCGTTCTACGGCCTGACGCTCCCCCTGCTCAAGCACGGCGTGCCCGTCCAGCCGGTGCAGCTCGACAACGTCGCCCGCTTCCCGAACTACCTGAGCGACTACAAAGTGCTCGCGCTGAGCTACGAATTCATCAAGCCCGAAACGCCCGCGATCAACCAGGCGGTGGCGGAATGGGTCGCCCAAGGCGGCGCACTCGTCTACGTCGGCGCCGACACGGACCCCTTCTCCACGATCACCGACTGGTGGAACACCGGCAAAAACCGCTACGACACCCCCGCCCAGCACCTGTTCAGCATCCTCGGCCTGGACCGCAAGGCAGCCGAAGGCCGCTACACCTTCGGCAAAGGACACGTCTTCGTGCAGCGAAAGCACCCGGCCTATTACTCGCGTTCGCAGGAAGCGGCAAACGCCTATCGCGTCGTAATCAAGCAAGCCGCCGAAGCCGCAGGCCTGACCTACCGGGAGAACAACTTCCTGAAGCTCCGTCGCGGCCTCTACGTCATCGCCGCCTGCTTGGGAGAATCCATCAGCGAGGTCCCGCTACAGTTGAACGGCCAATTCATAGACATCTACGACCCCAACCTGCCGGTCTTAAACGCCGTGACCCTCCAACCAGGCCAACACACCTGGCTCCTCGACCTGAGCCGCCTGACCTCCGATGAAGCAGAGCCCATAGCCTCCGCCGCCCGCTTCGAAACCTGGAAGCCGACAGACAACGGCGTCGAGTTCACGCTCTCCGCCCCGACAGGCGTAAGAATCGTCTCCCGCGTCCGCGTTCCCAAGCGTCCCACGAGCATTACGATCGGAGATCAAGAACTGACCGGCCATCAATGGCATGAAGCCAGTCGCACAGTGTTCTTCGAGTCCCCCGCGGGCACTTCAGGACAACCGTGCAGAATCCGGTGGTAACCCTGTGCCATCGGAGTAGATAAGGTGGCAAGGATGCGCCCGATGAAAGAGAAGATCATTGGATATGATGTGCGGGAGATGTGGTACAAGGAGCCGTACGACTTCGAGATGGGCGGCAAGCTCCTGAAGATGTTGTCTGTAGACCACACCCTGTGGAGTCCGATATTCCATCATGGGGGCAATCAGGACGTTGTAGGAAAGGATCAAGAGGAAAAGGGCTATGGGATCATAGAGTTGCCCCCCATGTCGCTTGTCGGCGTAAATTCCCATCTGTGGAGCGATCTGGCCGATATGCTCAACTACCTTCGCCCGTACCGTTGTGCAGGGGGAAAGCCGTATTGGGTGGTTGCGATGACTCTCCGCACGGAAGATCTGGAGCGAAAGTCTCGAGCTATAGGCAGAGAGTCATGGCCGCGAGATCCCGAGTCAAATCCGGATAGTCTTCAAGGCGATTGGGTGCTGGTAGGCTACGATGTCACGAGCGTGTGGTCGGAGACCATGATCACGGGGAGGCTTGGTCCGGAACCCGAAGACATCGCCGAGCTAACAAGAGAACTCAATGAATATGGTCTCTTCCCGAGCATGGAGAAAGCGGACGAATTCAAAACGCGGTGGGATACGGCCTTCCCTGACGAGGAACCGCATCTGGTCTACGGAATCTGGCGAGTCGAGGAGGCTCGTTACAGGCCCAGGTGACAGAGAGAAGTAATCAAACACGCCGAGAAGACGTGGCATCAGGATTCCGCCTCTGGCGAGGCGGGGGTTTACCGCATTTCAGCCACCAGCGGATATTGACCGCTCAAGAGAACTGCCTCGTCAGTCGGCAACAACTCTCGACGCGTGTACCATCCAGTCCTCATAACAGGGTCGGCACCCGGTCGATACCGACCCCGCGCCGTATGGCGCCGTCCCGGTGCTCGGGACGGGGACCCCAAACGCGATATAACGCGTTTGGGAACCCTCGCACCCCTGCGGAGCCCTATCCCCAGTGACGGCAAGCTCATTGTACCTCAACCCGCTGGTGGCCCAAACGCGATAAACCCGAAATATTCGGTCCTGGAATCCGCAGGAGGCGGTCACAAGCCCAGCGCACACGTTTACGCCCCATCGTCGTTTCCCCGCCATTTCGCCAGGACCGACTGCACCGCGTCTTCCACACTGGCGCGTGCGTCGAATCGATCCCAGCCACTCATCAGGAGTTGATCGTATCGTGTTTCAACATGGCGCACGTGAGCGACGATCGCCAGCCGAATTGCCTGTTCATCCAGACTCTTGGCCGCGGCGGATCGACCCACGCGCCCGCTGTACTTCGCGCATGCGTGCTCCGCGATGGCTCTTGCGCTTTCCGGCGGGCATCGCGGAAAGAGCCGCTGAACCGCCTCGGCAAAACGCTCTATATACGCCTGATCCAGTTCGGCCCTGCGGTCCGCGTCACGGATACGACGCTGGGCCCGCACCTCTTCGTCCGCCAGGCATTCGATCTCGGCCTGTCCGAGAGCCGGCTCCTCGACGAGCATCCCCTGCCGCTCATACCGCTTTCGGGCTCGGCTCCACTTCAGAACAACAGCGGAAAGGGTCGAGTGCTTCTTTGCACGCCGGGTGATGGCCGCGTTGCCGGAGGGGAGAAACACGAGATGATCCAGGTCCGCGCAGGAGAGGCACAAAGCCCCTTTGTCCTTCTTCAAGGCGATCCACGCCTTGGTGCCAAGGTCCGCCTTGCACTCATCGCACGTGGATTCCCTCGATGTGATGAATACCTTCAACTCTTCGGATTGTGGCGTTGGCTTGTTCATGGATGTTCATCGCCCAGGATGGAGGCCAGGAATCTGCAAAAGACTGTCGCCTGGCGCAGCATGCCCACATCGTTGGGGTGGCAGCCATCGACGGTGCCTTCTCCGTCGGAGCCGAGCATGTCCCGATTGGACAGGAAGTGCAGGTTCGAGACTCCCTCGGTCTTCAGGCCGTCGTAGATCCGCCTCAGGATCGCGCCCTTTTCGGTGGGCGTAGTGTTGCTGACGCTGGAGTCTTCCGCCAGAAGGATCGGCGTGTCGGGCCGGGCCTGGCGCAGTTTTCTGACGAACGGCGCCACCCGCTCGGAAATCTCCTCAGGCCGCATGTTCCACAGACAGTCCAGGACGTACACCGCGGGGTCCAGCTCCGCCAGGAGGTCCGCCATCTCCGGCTCCATCCTGCCGTTTCCGGAAAAGCCCAGGTTGATGACCGGCACGTCGAGCGCCCTTCTGACGATGGCGGTGCAGGCCATGCCCGGCCGGGAGGCGCAGCCGCCCTGCGTGATGGACGTGCCGTAGATCACGATCGGCTTGCTCGATGGCCCCGCCGGTTTCGAAAGGGCCTTGCCCTTGGGAACGCCGATCGCGACGGACTCCACGCCGTTGTACAGGGGCAGGAACAGCATGCACTCCGCGCCCTGGGGGACGCGAAAGGACGCTTCGTTTGCGATCGCGGCCGGTCGCCCATTCTGTACGAAAGTCCACGGGCCGCTGCCTGTCCTGCAGTAAAGGTCTACCCCGCTGACTCCCGTGGCCGGCATGTGCGGCATGGCCAGGTTCCCGTCGCGGAGAGTCCAGCGGACTTTGACGGCCGCAGCGTCCGTCGTGAAACGCAGGCACAGGCCGGCGCTGTCGTGACTGAGATCCCAGACCGGAGCCCGCACCACCCCCTTGGCCTTGGCGGGCAGACGGTCGTAATACGATTCCGTGTTCTCCCACCCCCTGCCTTCCAGCAGAACGAGCCTGCCGTCGTACCACACAGTTCCGTCACAAGGGTCGGCTATGCCCCTCTCAGGCGTGATCCTCTCTGCAAACCGCGCTCGCGGCGTCAGCAGCAAATCCTCCAACACAACGGCCAGATCCTGCGGCGGCATCTTGTAGTCCAGGTAGGCATGACTCGAAGGCGCGCCGGCGACCCACTGATTGCCTCCGTCTTCCAGACTGACGCATTTGCCCCCCGAGACGATGGTGAAGAAGTCCGAGACCCCGCGAACCGCGTACAGCACGGCGATGAGATCCCAACTGGATCGTTCAGACACCTTGTTGGCCTCGAAGAAGCTCCGGTAGAACGCGGGAACCGGATTGTCCTTCGGTCCTTCGCGAACCAGCCGCCTCCCGGTCATCACGTCTTTGCCCAGTCCGGTGAACACGATCGGGCCCGGCCAGTCGCGAATCACCTTCTGGGCGGCGGCTCGGTCCATGCTGAAGTTGTACTCGCCTTCGTCCTTGGGCGAATTGGGCCACGTTCCACCCATGGCGACCAACTCCCTGACCTTGGCGCGCACCAGATCTCTTCCGCCAAGCGAACTGTGGCGGTCCGCCCCGCTGTCGAGCAACTCGGCCATGTTGGTAAGCCAACCCACAACCACGATGGCCACGCTGTTATCGGGCTGAGCGGCCAGAATCTCGCGATAGAGGTCAACCGCGGGCGGCGCCTCATTGCTGTCCGTCAGATCGTGCGGGAACCGGCCCACGCGCTGGTGGTACCACTCTTCCGGATCGGGACCCGTCCTCGAACAGCCGATGGGGAGGTCCCCTCGACCGTAGTACGTGTTGATCGCGTCCAGCGCAGGGCCGCACCAGCGATTGCGATTCGCGCTGATCGTCGCCAGGATCCTGGTCTCGCCCCGATCCGCCAGCACGTGAAGTACCGCCAGGGCTCCGGCGTCGTCCACGTCTGTGCCGATGTCGGTGTCGAAAATGACCGAGACAGGTTTGCCGGAATCCTGGGGTTGAGCGCCCAGGGGCGACGACGCCGCCGATCCAAGGGCCATCATTCCTGCAATCGCCCAATACGCAAATCCAGTATTCATACCGTGCACTCCTCGTTTGGCCCTGCATCCGACGGGCCAGGCATCAGGCATTCGGCCGCGATTGCGCCACGCCGGAACCCTACCCCACGCGTACGCATGCGTCAAGTCGAACCGCTCAGGACGCCGAAACGCACAACGGATTGAATCCGCAGCGGAGACCCCGTATCATCGTTTCCGATGCCATGTTTTCGCTCGAATTGCAGGACTGCTGAAATACGATGAATGTGTCGCTCCCTCTGGTTCTCGAAGGCGCCCTCCAGGCGAGCGGGGTTTCGTTTCGCCGCGAGGTTCCGCTACGCACCTGCGGCACATGGCGGATCGGCGGGCCTGCCGACTTTCTCGTCGAGCCGGCGTCCTGCGAGCAGATGGCCACGACGCTGCGATGCGCGAGCGAGCTCGGAATCCCCGCCGTCGTGATCGGCAAGGGTTCGAACCTCCTGTTCGACGACGCGGGCCTTCGCGGCGTCGCGATCCGAATCGGTCGAAGCCTGGCTCGCGTCACAATCACAGGAACGACCGTTCGAGCCGAGAGCGGCGTCTCGGCGTCGCGCCTGGCTCGCGTCGCCGGCCTGGCGGGCCTCTCCGGCCTCGAACACATCGTCGGCATTCCCGGCACGCTCGGCGGCCTGATCTTCATGAACGGCGGCAGTCTCCAGCGGACCATCGGGCAGGCCGTCACCGAGGTCAAGGCGATGGACCGCTCGGGGACGCCGCGAGTCCTTCGCCGGGAAGACTGCGAATTCGCCTATCGCTCCAGCCGGTTCCAGCATGAGGACTGGGTGATCCTGGAAGCGACGATGGCCCTGGTCGGGGGCCGACGCAGCGAGATCGCTGCCCAGATGCGTCAGATCCTGCGGGACCGGCGCAGGAAGTTCCCCCTGACCCTGCCCAACTGCGGGTCGGTTTTCAAGAACGACCCCGACGCCTACGGCCGCTTCGGTCCGCCGGGCAAGATCATCGAGGACACAGGGCTCAAAGGCCTCTCGGTCGGCGACGCGCAGGTGAGCGACCGACACGCCAACTTCATCGTGAACCGGGGCAACGCCCGCGCCGGCGACGTGATGGAGCTGATCGAGCTGGTCCGCCGACGAGTGGCCGCCCGGACCGGCCTGGCCCTCGAATGCGAGGTGCGATTCGTGCACTCGACGGGCTGCGTCAGGCCGATCTGAGAACCGCGAAGAACGCAAGCCCACGGTATAGCAGACCTCGCGGACGGGAGTGTCGTTCGTGCATGACCGTGGGCTGCGTAAGGCGGGAATTGAGTTCACGCGACCAGTATGATAGGATGGCTGGCGGGGGTATGGTCGCTGACGGAACCCTGGAATCGATATCCCGCGGGATTGTTCTATACGATGGCTTTGGTATCGCTGCAAGAGATCAGGATCGCCTTTGGCGGGCCTCCGCTGCTGGATGGGGTCAGTCTGCAAATCGACAGGCAACAGCGGATCGGCCTGCTGGGCCGCAACGGGACCGGCAAGTCGACGCTGATGAAGATCCTGGCTGGTCAGGTCCTCCCGGATGGGGGCACCGTGCAGGCGGAATCGGGCCTGAAGATCGCGTATTTCTCGCAGACGATCCCGCACAACCTCGACGGCTCGGTTTTCGAGATCATCGCGCGGGGCCTGGGCGAGCGTGGCGAATTGATGGTGGCTTACCATCGCGAGGAAGCGCGCCTGGCGGCACATCCCGATCCCGACCACACCCGGCTTCACCAGTTGCACGAACAACTGGACGCCCATCGCGCGTGGTCGGTGCTCGAAGAGATCGCGAGCATCACGACGCGCATGGGTCTGGACCCCGACGCGGACTACTGTGCCCTTTCGGGCGGTCAGAAACGCCGCGTGCTGCTGGCGGCCGCGCTGGTGTGCGAGCCCGACCTGCTTCTGCTCGATGAGCCGACGAACCACTTGGACATCGACTCGATCGCCTGGCTGGAGAGCTATCTGCTCGAAATGGGCAAGACGCTGCTGTTCGTCACGCACGACCGCATGCTGCTTCGCAGGCTGGCCACGCGGATCATCGAGATCGACCGGGGGCAGTTGTTCGACTGGTCGTGCGACTACGACACGTTCCTCGAACGAAAGCAGGCGGTGCTCGACGCCCAGGAGAAGGAGTGGGAACGATTCGACAAGAAGCTGGCCCAGGAGGAGGTTTGGATTCGCCAGGGGATCAAGGCCCGGCGCCATCGCAACGAAGGGCGCGTGCAGGCCCTTCTGAAGATGCGGGCCGAGCGTCGGGCCCGTCGCGAGAAGCTCGGGACCGCCACGCTCAAGCTGGCCGAGGCCCAGAACTCGGGCACGATGGTGCTGGAGTCCAAGGGCGTCGGCTATAGTTACGACGACAAGCCGCTCATCAAGGATTTCGACGCGATGATCGCGCGGGGCGACAAGATCGGCATCATCGGACCCAACGGCTGCGGCAAGACCACGCTGGTCCGCCTGCTCTTGGGCGAGTTGACGCCGCAGACAGGCGAGATCCGGCAGGGCACGCAACTGTCGATTACGTACTTCGACCAGTTGCGACGGCAGCTCGACGAGGACAAGAGCGTGTGGGAGAACGTGCTGCCCAACGGGAGCACCGTGACCCTCGACGGCAAGAGCAGGCACATCATCGGCTATCTCCAGGACTTTCTGTTCACGCCGGAGCGGGCTAAGACGCGCGTCCGCTATCTTTCCGGCGGCGAACGAAACCGGCTGCTGCTGGCCCGGCTCTTCACCCAACCGGCCAATCTGCTGGTCCTCGACGAGCCGACCAACGATCTGGACAGCGAGACGCTGGAACTGCTCGAAGAGCTGCTGGTCAACTTCAAGGGGACCGTGCTGCTGATCTGCCACGACCGGGCGTTTCTCGACAACGTCGTCACGAGCACGTGGGTCTTCACGGGCGACGGCGCGATCGAAGAATACGTCGGCGGGTACGAGGACTGGCGCCGCAAGCAGAGCGAGGAAGCGTCCGAGCCCGAGCAGCCCAAAATCGACAAAAACAAGCTCTACAAGGAAGCCCGCAAGGCCAGCCAACCACGGAAGCTCTCGTTCAAGGAGTCCAGAGAATTGGAGTCGCTACCGGCGCTGATCGAGTCCCTGGAAAGCGAACTGGCGGCTGTTCACAACCAACTGGCCGACCCAGCGTCCTACCGCAATCCGGCCAACGTCGTGCTCGTCAAAAAACGTCTAACCGAGCTCGAAGCCCAGCACGCCCAGGCCTACGACCGCTGGGAGCACCTCGAATCCATCGCCTCGGCATCCTGAGAACCCCGGACCGATCACGACTTAACGAGGATGAACTCCGCGGACAGTTCCCTCTTGGGGCCTCCGTCCCCAAACCCCTGGCATCTTCCGCGTTGGGCCAATAGCATGAGGATCGAAGAAGTCAGCATTGCTCGTAGGGGGAGTTCTCAACCCACGCGTCTTCTGACAGCAAGGTCATCACAGATCCGGATCGTACCCTGACGCAGTCACATGACGTCTTGAACATTCCAATCAAGGTGCGGTACAATTTGGACCAGATTGAGATACCGGAACCGTAGCGAACGTGCGACTATTGGGAGATCAGATCATGATTGCAGGGACCTTGTCATTTACGAGCATTCTCCTTTGTCTCATTTCCACGATTCCGGCAACGGCTACACAAGGGCGAGTTCCCGAGGGTCTTACAGCTTTTGCGGAGCGCACGGCAGCAGATGTGGGTGCATCGTCCCTGAACATCCCACAATTCGAATCCGCCAAGCTTGATGGAATTGAGGACTTGGGCAAGGCCAATGGGATTGACCGATACCTATGCTGGTTGAAGACCGACCCCAACCGCGTCGGGTATGTCGCCGTGGCCCATAGTGGCGAGTCCTTTCAGGTATTGGCATTCTCCGCGACTACGTTGCCGCCGCAGTATTTCCTCAATGATCTACAGGTTCCGCACGCACAGAAGGAATCCCTGGATTTCGCTCACGTGAACCAGGTTGCCGCCGTCGCCGACGTCCCTCTTGTTGCCGCTGCCAAGACCTCTCTTGGGACCGAGCCGTTTGATATCTCCGAACTAGCCGCTTCCGTGTCTGCCGTGCTCAACTACTGGCAGAGCGAGAAGAAGATACTGCTTTTTCGACATGCCGGCATAGGCCATGGGGGACTCGAATTATCCGGGCCAGACTCTGAGTACACACGTCGCTTCAGAGAGAACCCGACCAGCATGCAGGAACCGCAAGATCCCAACTGGCAGTCCTTGCAGAAGGAGTTTAATGAGGCCATAACGAGTGCCGGTCTCAAACCGAGTCAGACTGCGGCGGGAATAGCGCATCACAAGCTCCAGAAGCGGGACATCCTCAAGCCCATGGTGAGGCGACGACTACTCGATCCCGTTAATGCTCGCGAACGTCTTGATGCTATCGCGCAAGAGCAAGGAGCCCTCGATTCCTCCTTGACCGGCCTCGCGTCGTTGTGCATGAAAGATGCAATGCTGCTGCAGGCAGACTACTTGGACAGCGATAGACGGAATCTCCAAGGCGACATTGAACTCTTCTTCAAGACCCGTGGTCGAACAGTGCGGCTTGAGAGTCCGCCCTTTGAGAAGATGGCGACGGATGCTCTCCCGGTGCTGATCCTGGGACCGGAAGATCTCACGGCGGTTGTACTGGGCTACGTCGACATCGGTCCAGAACGGTTTGCGTCCGTGCTTTTCCCGAGAACCGCTCAACCGATTGTCACGAGCCTAGCCCAGAAGACACGGGAAATGAGAGTCGCCCGAGGACTGCCTCCGGAGAGCGATCAGACGGAAGGTGAACAATTTGACAAAGCGGTTGCCGAAATGAGAGCTTCTGAGGAAGAGAAGCGGAAGGCGTTTGAAGCCAGGGGGATTCCATACCAACCTCCAGAGAAGGACCCGACGCAAGTCCTCAAAGAAGGTGTTGAGCGAATAAGAGCGCTGCGTGAAGCATCACCGATTGCGGAGGATAGATTTAGCGTTTCTCCAATGAACGTAGAACACGGCGTTCACTTGATCCGATGTTCGGCACTCAGATCCTGGCAGACCCTGTACATTGCCGACATCGGGGTCGCGGACAACTGGGGGGAGGACGGGGTCGGGCGTGGAAATAGTCCTTAGGATAGACACGGCCGAGGCGGTCGTGCGGGGGGAGTTTCTCGCGTTGGGGCTTTTCGGTTTGAGGCGCTCGCTTGTGACGGGATTGTGCAGGCCGCGTGGGAAGCGTGCGCAGCACCCTTTGTGCTGGTGGCTCCAAAGCGGAGAACTCCCGACGCGAAGCGGCGGAATCCGGATCGATCCGAGGCTGTCGCGATCTTCAACGTGAGGCGCGTGGGGTCCGTGACACCGGGCAACCTCAAGATAGCCAGGAGAGGCCGAAGGCAAGGGGATACCGTCGGGCACGTTCCTCGGGGAATCGTCTGCGGATGAGACGAGCGGTTGACCGGATTCGGCCGGGTCCGTAGAATGCATCCATGCGAAGCAACGCCGTAGAGCTTTCGGATGAGTTGAGGCAACGGATCAGGGAGTCTTTGACGCCGCTGCATCCCCGGAAGGTGATCGTGTATGGTTCCTTCGCCCGGGGCGGGGCGGTTCAGGACAGCGACATCGACCTGATTGTTGTGCTGGACAGCGACACTGTGCCCGGGACCTACCGGGAACGGAGAGAGCATCGCCTTGCCGTCCGGCGGGCCCTGGACGAGTTGAACCGAGACTACGCACTCGACGTGCAGGTCTACACGGCGCCGGAGTGGAAACGCTTCCAGGAGATGGACAGCGCCTTTTCCCGAGAGGTCGCCAGCCAGGGGGTGGAACTGTGAAACCCATCACGGAGGCATGGCTCATCAAGGCAGGCGAGGATCTCGAAGCCATCCGCACCTTGCGGGGAAATCCACAATTGACCGGCGTGGTTGCTTTCCACGCCCAGCAATGCGTCGAGAAGAGTCTGAAGGCTGTTGCGGAGGAGCGGTTTGGGACGGCGCCGCGCATCCACGATCTAAGACGGCTCTGGCAAGTCGTCGCTGACCAGTTCCCTCAGGCCCTGGATATCGATCTGCTTCGTGAGTTGACGGACATCTACACGGATTGCCGCTACCCCGGCGAGTTGGGGCTGCTGCCCTCCGGAAGACCGACGGAACAGGACGCCGACAGATTCGAGCAGTTTGCCGATCATGTACACGCGCTGGTGATATCTGTACTGTCTTGAGCCGCCTACGGGCAAGACAGCAGATGGAGTCGCCTCAGCGCCGCCTTCCTATTCGTCGTCTCCCATCGGCACTCTTACGCTGTCCACTCTATGGGCCTTGCCCGTCTTCTCGGAAAGCTCGGAAGCCCGTGCCTCAGCCTCGGCCTTCGCGGGATAGGGGAAAGACGCTATCGCCTTGGAATTCGCGTCAACGACCGTCCAAATGAGTTTCATGCGTTGTTGTTTTGGCGCGGCCTTCTTGGAGCCGGACGCCTTTCGCACGCGTGCCTTGGGCACCTTCTCCTCGGCGACTTGCTCCTTCTCCTCGGCCTCTATCGACGCTTCCTCGGCCATTCGTTCAATGCGTTGCTTGTTCGACAGTCGTTTCGCCATAGGATGATCCGTTTCTCTGGGTCGCCTGATAGAAAACCTTGTATACCGATACGCCAACCAGGACTTTACCCGATATCCGACGGGCGTGCAAGACCCTGGAGGAAATGTTGAGGACATGGGACCAGCGGCAGGACGTCGGACATCCTGATCCGGTGGACCGACAGGCGAGCGATTCTCCGCAGGTCGGGCGTCACTACGCATCCTTTCTCCTTGATCCCTGCGGAACCCGCCCTTCCCGGCAATCCCGGCCGCTGCCTGCCTCGCAAAACCATAGTATCAAAGTAGGATCTCGTGCTTCATCATGGCTGGAGACCGTCTCTCAGATGCGCCGGCGCCCCTTGGGGCGATTCCATGCACCCGATGAGGGTTTCGTTGTTCCTGGTCGGGGCAATAAATCCTTGACAGGGTTTCGCCTCCCCACTACAGTATGGCCTTCGTTTTCCCCTCCGGCAGGGTACGGGGTCTGACCATAAATGAGCCGCACTAACCGACGGCAAGGATTTAAGGAGAAAAGTACATGGCAACAAAGGTAGGAATCAATGGTTTCGGTCGTATCGGCCGGCTGGTGCTCCGCGCGATGGCCGACAAGTTCGACAAGTTCGACGTCGTCGCGATCAACGATCTGTTCGACGCCGACATGCTGGCCTACATGTTCCGCTACGACTCGACCCAGGGCAAGTTCCCGGGCAAGGTCGAGGCCAAGGGCAGCGCGCTGGTCATCAACGGCAAAGAGATCCCGATCCTGGCCGAGAAGGACCCGTCCAAGTTGCCGTGGGGCGCCAAGGGCGTGGACGTCGTGCTCGAGTCGACCGGCCGGTTCACCAGCCGGGCCGCCGAGGGCAAGCCGGGTTATGACAGCCACATCGCCGCCGGCGCCAAGCGCGTGCTGCTCAGCGCCCCGGCCAAGGACAAGCCGGACGGCACCATCGTGCTGGGCGTCAACGACAACGAGCTCAACGCCTCGATGAAGTGCATCTCCAACGCCTCCTGCACGACCAACTCCCTGGCCCCGGCCTGCAAGGTCCTGCACGAAAAGATCGGCATCGTCAAGGGTCTGATGACCACGGTGCACGCCTACACCAACGACCAGGCCATCCTGGACATGCCGTACAAGGACAAACGCCGCGGGCGAGCCGCCGCGATCAACACCGTGCCCTCGACGACCGGCGCCGCCAAGGCCCTCGGCGAGGTCATCCCGGCCCTGAAGGGCAAGCTGCACGGCTACGCTCTGCGAATCCCGCTGCCCACCGGCTCGATCACCGATCTGACCTTCGTGGCCGCCAAGAAAACGACGGTCGAAGAGATCAACGGCGCGATCAAGGCCGCGGCGGAAGGCCCGATGAAGGGCATCATCGAGTACGTCACCGACCCGATCGTGTCCTCGGACATCGTGCACAATCCGCACAGCTCGATCTTCGACAGCACCAACACCATGGTCCTCGACGGCGACATGGTCAAGGTCACGATGTGGTACGACAACGAGTGGGGCTACTCCTGCCGGAGCGTCGACCTGCTCGAACGGATCGCCAAGCTGAAGTAATCTACAATTTATGATTGACGATTTACGATTTGGGCGCCGGTGGCAACGCCGGCGCCCGATCGCAGTCGGGGCTCTCGGCCGCTCAAGATAGTCAATCGTAAATAGTAAATTGTAAATTCGAAGGGTATTTTATGGCCAAGAAGACGGTTGCGGATGTCGACGTCAAGGGCAAGAAGGTCCTGATGCGGGTCGACTTCAACGTGCCGCAGGACGATAACGGCAACATCACCAGCGACGATCGCATCGTCAAGGCGCTGCCGACGATCAAGAACGTACTCGATCGAGGCGGCAGTCTGATCCTGATGAGCCATCTGGGACGGCCCGAGGGCGCCCGCGACGACGCCTACACCCTCAAGCCGGTCGCCGTGAGGCTCTCCGAGTTGCTGGGCAAGAAGGTGGTTTTCGCCGACGACAGCGTCGGCCCGGACGCCACCGCCAAGGCCAAGGCCCTCAAGCCCGGCGATGTCCTGCTCCTGGAGAACCTGCGGTTCAACCGGGAAGAGGTCATCAAGGACAAGGCCGCCAAGGAGGACAAGCAGCTTCGCGAGGCCAAGGACAACTTCGCCAAGAAGCTGGCGGCCATGGCGGACGTCTACGTCGACGACGCCTTCGGCACCGCCCACCGCGACAACGCCTCGATGTACACCGTGCCGCAAGTCATGGAGGGCAAGCCCCGTGTGATCGGCTTCCTGATCGAGAAGGAGCTGAAATTCCTCGGCGACACCATCCGCAACCCGGTGCATCCGTTCGTCGCCATCCTCGGCGGGGCCAAGGTCTCCGACAAGATCGGCGTCATCGAGAACCTCATCGGTAAAGTCGACCGCATCGTCATCGGCGGCGCGATGGCCTACACGTTCCTCAAGACGCGAGGTAAAGCCATCGGCGGCAGCCGGGTCGAGGACGACTTCCTGGACAAGGCCCAGGAGCTGCTGGACCGTGCGGCGGACAAGAACTGCGAAGTCCTGCTCCCGCCGGATCACGCGGTCGTCCGCAAGCTGGAAGCCGGCGCCGAGAACCGCATCGCGGTCGGCGACATCGACCCCGGCTGGCAGGCCGTGGACATCGGACCGATGGCCCGCAAGGAGTTCGCCGAGAAGATCGTGGACGCCAAGACCATCTGCTGGAACGGCCCGATGGGCGTGTTCGAGATCCCGCCCTTCGACCAGGGCACCAACGCCATCGCCCAGGCGGTCGCCAAGGCGACGGAGAAGGGCGCCAAGAGCATCGTCGGCGGCGGCGACAGCGCCAGCGCCATCGAGCAGCTCGGCCTCCAGAGCAAGATCAGCCACATCTCCACCGGCGGCGGCGCCTCCCTTGAATTCCTCGAAGGCAAGAAATTCAAGGCCATCGAGATATTGGATGATAAGTAGTCGGTACCAGATCCAGAGCGGGATGGTTGATTCTCGAATCGGCAGTCAATCATCCCGCTTTCATTTGGTTCTTCTCGAAGCTGTGGGGATCACCGGAACTGCTGGAGCGGCGCACCCGAAACGGTCGTGCAGGGGAAGTGTGTCGCATTGCGGCCTCCGGCTTGAACGCGAACGAGGCGTTCGCTTGTGGAACTGGACGTTGCGAGGGGGCGTGCAACGCCCCTCCATGCTGGTGGCCCCACAGCGATAAACTCCCGACGCGAAGCGTCGGAATCCGTATTCGTTTGTCCGTGCAATTCGGGGAAGAGCCTTTCATTTTGGCCGGGAGGTGGTTCCATGAACAAGCAGATGCCGAAGCCAGGCACCGTCGAGATCGCTCCTTCCATCCTCAGCGCGGATTTCGCGAGACTGGCGGACGAGATCGCGGTGGTGGCGTCGGCGGGCGTCAAGATGCTGCACCTGGACGTCATGGACGGGCATTTCGTGCCCAACATCACGATTGGCCCGCCTGTCATTGCCCAGCTCCGCAAGCACAGCGACCTTTTCTTCGACAGCCACCTCATGATCAGCGAGCCGGCCCGGTACATTGAGGCCTTCGCCAAGGCCGGCGTGGACAACATCACGTTTCACATCGAAGTGACGGACGAACCCGAGCGGATCGTCGATCGGATTCACGAACTGGGCTGCACCGCAGGCATCACGCTGAACCCGGAAACCCCCGTCGAATCGATCCGCGAGGTCGCACCCTTGTGCGAGATGGTCCTGGTGATGACGGTCCGTCCCGGCTTCGGCGGCCAGTCCTTCATGGACGACGCCGCCCGCAAGGTCATCGCGGTCCGAGAGTTCGTCGGCCCGAACATTCGCGTCGAGGTCGACGGCGGCATCGATCCCGACACCACCCCGATCGTGGTCGGCTACGGCGCCGACACCCTCGTGGCCGGAAACGCCATCTTCGGCCGGACCGACCGGATCACCGCCATCGAGGCCCTCCGGAAAGCCTGTGGAAACCGGTGACCCAAGAGGCTCATCCGCCTCTTGGGGACGCTCCCAGATTGGAACCAAGAACAAAGGCCGGAGACTGCGAGGTTGGAGCTGCCTCGCTCCAACACGTTCCCGCAATCTCCGGCCTGGCGGTACTCACTCACCGACTACCGGCTGCCCTCGATTATCTCACGAACAGCATCTCGGCGTACGTCGGCAGCGGCCAGAGCTTGGCGTCGACGATCGTTTCCAGCTCGTCGGCCGTCTGGCGGAGCGAAGCCATCGCCGGCAGAACGTCCTCGCGGTAGCTCTGGGCGTGCTTCTCGGCGCCGTGCATGCCGGCCGCCTTGGCCGTGGCCTTGTCCAGGGCTTCGATCTTGGTTTCCATCGTCGCAATCAGGTCGCAGACCTTCTTGAGCAGCTTCTTCTGCGGCTCGGCGGCGACTCCCGCGCCGGCCACCGCGCCGACAGCCTGGCCCAGCTTGCCTGAGAACTCGCAGCAGACCGGAAGGATCTGACGCCTGGCGATGTTCAGCATCGTCAGGGCCTCGATGTTGATCTGCTTGCTGTAGCCCTCGAACAGAATTTCCGTGCGGGCTTCGAGCTCTTCCTTCGAGAGGACGCCGTGCTTGCTGAACAGCGCGAAGTGCTCCGGCGAGGGAAGCGCCTGGAGCGCTTCGTACGTGGAGCGGATGTTCGGCAACCCCCGCTTGGCGGCCTCAGTCACCCATTCTTCCGTGTAGTTGTCGCCGTTGTACACGATCCGGGCGTGCTTCGTCGCGATGTCCTGCAGGATCTTCTGCGCAGCCGCCTTCACATCATCGGCCTTCTCCAAAACGCCGGCGATGTCGCTCAGGGTCTCGGCCACGATCGTGTTGAGCACGAAGCACGGACCCGAGATCGACTGCGACGAGCCGACCATGCGGAACTCGAACTTGTTGCCGGTGAACGCGAACGGCGACGTGCGGTTGCGGTCCGTGGAGTCCTTCGGCAGCGGAGGCAGCGTCGAGGAACCCAGCTTGAGTTGGCCGCCCTTCTTGCTGTTCTTGGCGGCGCCCTTGGCCAACTGATCGAAGATGTCCGTCAACTGCTCGCCCAGGAAGACCGACACGATCGCCGGCGGGGCCTCGTTGGCGCCGAGCCGGTGCTCGTTGCCGGCGTTGGCGACGCTGGCACGCAACACTTTGGCGTACTTGTCGACCGCCTGAATGACCGCGCAGAGCATGACGAGGAACACCATGTTGTCGTGGGGCGTGTCGCCCGGGTCCAGCAGGTTCAGACCCGTGTCGGTGCAGATGCTCCAGTTGTTGTGCTTGCCCGAGCCGTTGACGCCGGCAAAGGGCTTCTCGTGCAGCAGGCAGACGAACCCGTGCCGGCGGGCCACCTTCTGCAGCGTGTCCATCGTCAACTGGTTGTGATCGGCGGCCACGTTGATCGTCGAGAACACCGGTGCCAGCTCGTACTGGGCGGGGGCCACCTCGTTGTGCTGCGTCTTGGCGGTGACGCCGAGCTTCCAGAGCTCGTTGTTCAACTCGTTCATGAAGGTCGCCACGCGCTCGTGCAGAGAGCCGAAATAGTGGTCCTCAAGCTCCTGGCCGCGAGGCGGCTTGGCCCCGAACAATGTCCGACCGGTCAGCAGCAGGTCCAGACGCTTGGCGTAGAAGGCCTGATCGATCAGGAAGTACTCCTGCTCGGGCCCCATCGTCGCAGTCACGCGAGTGGCCGTCATGTCGCCCAGGGCCCGCAGCACGCGGACCGCCTGCTTGCTCAGGGCGTCCATCGAACGCAGCAGAGGCGTCTTCTTGTCCAGCGCTTCGCCCGTATACGAGCAGAACGCGCACGGAATGTACAGCGTCACATTCTTACCGTCCTCCTTCACGAAGACAGGCGACGTGCAATCCCAGGCCGTGTAGCCGCGGGCTTCGAACGTGGCGCGAAGGCCGCCGGAGGGGAAAGAGGAAGCGTCGGGTTCGCCCCGGATCAGCTCCTTGCCGCTGAACTCCATGATCGTGCGTCCGTCGGCCCTGGGGGAGATGAAGGCGTCGTGCTTCTCCGCGGTCAGCCCGGTCATCGGCTGGAACCAGTGGCAAAAGTGCGTCGCGCCCTTGGCGATCGCCCAGTCCTTCATCGCATTGGCGATCACGTCGGCGGTCACCGGGTCCAGAGGCTGCTCGCCATCCAGCGTCTTCTTGAGCGATTTGAACACGTTCTTCGGGAGGCACTCCCGCATCGTCATTTCATTGAATACGTTACGGCCGAACTCGCCGGTTGTACATGCACACATGTGAGACTCCTCGATCTTCATCCAATACGTTGTTGTTTTGCAGGCAAGACGCCCTGATGCGTCGCGAACACGGATTCACGGCCAGGATCGACATCAAGAGGGGCAAGGCTTGTGCTGGTCGACCGTCCCCAGCAGAATCAGCCGGCAGCCACAAGCCCTACCCACAACCCAATGCCCGCCGCACCTGATGGTGCGGCAAACGCAACTAGCCGCCATGTTCCCCCCTACCCGTCCATCGACTTGGCCGGTGCGGCCGATCCCCCGGCGACTCTCTCGCCGGAACCAGGCTTCCATCGCATTCCGGGGTGCATCTTGCGGATCCCGCTCCTCCCCACCGACTCAAAAAGTTCTCTGGGTGTCATGGTCTTTCCTTTCATGCATTGGGTTTGCTCAACTATCCGATTGCGTCGCCGCCCCGCTCACCCGTGCGGATGCGGATACATTCCTGTAAATCCATCACGAAGATCTTGCCGTCGCCGATCTGGCCGGAGTGGGCGCCGCCGGTGATGGCGCGGATCGTCTTCTCCACGAAGGCCTCGTTGACCGCGATCTCGAGCTTGACCTTCTTGAGCAGACTGCCCTGCTCCTTATGGCTGCGGTAGACCTGGGCGATGCCCTTCTGCCGACCCCTTCCGAGCACGTTCGACACGGTCACCAGGTGCACCTCTTCTTCGGTGAGTCGCTTGAGCACTTCGTCCAACCGGTCCGGCTGAATGACACCGACGATGTATTTCATAGCTCCTGTCCTTGCCTGCCTCAGTCAATGATCGTGTACGCGGCCTCGCGGTGCATCGTCAGATCGAGCCCGACTCGTTCCTCGTGCTCGCCGACCCGCAGCTTCATGACCGCGTCCACCAGTTTGAGCAACACGACGCCGACCACGAAGGCGTACACCATCGTGACAGCCACCGCCTTGATCTGAATCCAAAGCAGGGTCGGGTTTCCATAGAGCAACCCGTCGGCTCCGGCGGGGTTGACCGTCTTCGTCGCGAAGATCCCCGTCGCGATCGCGCCCCAGATGCCGCCGACGCCATGGACCCCGAAGGCGTCCAGCGTGTCGTCGTAGCCCAGAGCCCCTTTGATATAGGTCACGGCAAACCAGGGAATCACCCCGGCTCCGATGCCGATACAGATCGCTCCGATAGGCGTCACGAACCCCGCCGCCGGCGTGATCGACACCAGTCCGCCCACCATGCCGGTGATCATGCCCAGGGTCGTGGGTTTCTTGTGCTTGTACCAGTCCAGCAGAGCCCACGTCACGCCCGCCGTCGCGGCCGCGATGTGCGTGCACATGAACGCGCTGCCCGCCAGGCCGCCGGAGCCCAGGGCGCTGCCGGCGTTGAACCCGAACCAGCCGAACCACAGCAGGCCAGCTCCGAGCACTGCCAGCGGCAGATTGTGCGGCGGAGAAATCCCTTCCGGATAACCCTGCCGCCGGCCAAGGACCAGCGCCGCCGCCAGCGCGGTCATGCCCGCCGTGATGTGCACGACCGCCCCGCCGGCAAAGTCCAACGCGCCCCACTGCCGCATGAATCCGCCGACGCCCCAGACCCAGTGAGCCACCGGATCATAAACGAACGTCGCCCACAGCAGCGTGAATACGCACAGAGCGGAGAACTTCATCCGCTCGGCAAACGCCCCGATGATCAGCGCGGGCGTGATCACCGCGAACATCATCTGGAACATCATAAACACCTGATGCGGCACGGTGGCCGCGTAATCGGCGTTCGGGGTCATGCCTACGCCCCGCAGCAGCGCCCAGTCCAGGCTGCCGATCAGACCGCCCTTGTCGGGCCCGAACGACAGGCTGTACCCGAACACCACCCACTGCAGGCTGATCAGGCACAGGATCATCAGGCACTGCATCAGCACCGACAGCATGTTCTTGCGGCGAACCAGCCCGCCGTAGAAGAAGGCCAAGGCCGGGGTCATCAGCATGACCAGAGCCGAGCTGATCAGCAGCCAGGCCGTATCGCCGGAATCCACCGCCGCCTGCACGACCGCAGCCTCGGTATCCGGCTCAGACGCGCGCGCACCTGCACCCACAACCGTAAGGATCACAAGACCCGCCGCGGAAAACTGAGCAACGCTCTTCCTGCTCGGTCGCAGGTTGTACCGATTCCTGTTCGCCATCATTTCTGTGCCTTTCTGGACGGGGGCCGGTTGCAGCCCGATCTATCCAACCGCTCCCCCAACAGCGGGGGCGGATGCCAACGTATATCGCACAGTTATTACAAACCGCGTGCCAAGCCCGTCGCAAACCCTGAAACAGACGTAAACACAGCATTCACAATAATTTAAGAGTATTCCTTCCTCGTGTTCCCATCCAAGCCTCCACGACATTTCCGTGGATTCCGCGAGAAATTACTACATTTTTGTAGTATCTTCAGGGGTGCGACAAGACTGCAAGCCGCTAAAGGACTGCTTCAGCGAATGAGACCTCTCCACAAGACCACGAAGAAGGGGCCCCGCCGTTGGCGACGGGGCCCCCTGCTTCTGGCCCAGATGGGCACAAGAAGTGATGGCCGAAAGGGAAGGAGTATCAATCACCCAATGGCCTCGTTGCCTCGTTCTCCCGTCCGAATGCGGATGCATTCGGGCAGGTCCACAATGAAGATCTTGCCGTCTCCGATCTGCCCGGTGCGGGCGCCTTCGACGATCGCGTTGATCGTCTTTTCCACGAAGTTCTCGTTGACCGCGATCTCCAGACGGACCTTCCGCAAGAGGTTCACCTCCATCGGCACGCCCCGGTACGACTCGTGGTAGCCCTTCTGCTGGCCGCAGCCCAGCGAGTTGGTCACGGACATCTTGTAGACCTCGGCCTTGTACAGCGATTGTTTCACGTCATTGAGTTTGTGCGGCTGAATGTATGCGATGATCAGTTTCATGTTTCCATTCTCCTGAGTCGGGCCTTCGGCCCGCTGGCTGTTCGATCGGTTCTCGACCCCTATGCGGTGGTGAACACCTGGAAGCCCGCGTAGGCCTCGTTGCCGTGTTCGCCGATGTCCAGGCCTCGCAGTTCCTCTTCACGCGAGACACGGATGCCCATGACCGCCTTGAGGACCAGCCACGTCACCGCAGCGGCTGCGAAGACGAAGACCGCCACCGAGCCAACCGCCGCCAACTGCGCCCCGAGCAGCTTGAAACCGCCGCCGAAGAACAGGCCGTCGCCCGTGGCCGTGCCGGTAAGCTTGTCCTGGGCGAAGAGGCCCACGCAGATGGTCCCGAACACGCCGTTGACCAGGTGCACCGACAGGGCGCCCACCGGATCGTCGATCCGCAGCCGGTCGAACATCATGACGGCCACCACGACCAGCACGCCCGCGATCAAACCGATGACGATCGAGCTGCCCACGCCCACGAAGGCGCACGGCGCGGTGATCGCCACGAGACCCGCCAGGCAGCCGTTGAGGGTCATACCGAGATCGGGCTTGCCCATCAGAGCCCAAGAGGTCACCGTCGCGCTCATGATCGCCGCCGCGGCCGCCAGATTCGTCGTCACCGCCACGTGGCTGATCGCGCCGGGGTCGGCCGCCATGGTCGAGCCCGGATTGAAGCCGAACCAGCCGAACCACAGCACGAACGTGCCGACCGTCGCCAGCGGCAGGTTGTGGCCCGGGATGGCCTTGATGTGGCCGTTGTCGAACTTGCCGATCCGCGGGCCCAGGATGATCGCGCCCGCCAGAGCCGCCCAGCCGCCGACGCTGTGCACGACCGTCGAGCCGGCGAAATCGTACACGCCCAGATTCGCCAGCCAGCCGCCGCCCCAGACCCAGTGTCCGACGACCGGGTAGATGAACATCGCCATCACGAAGGTGAAGACGATGAAGGAAATATACTTGATGCGTTCCGCCACCGCCCCCGAAACGATCGTCGCGGCGGTCCCGCAGAAGACCAACTGGAAGAAGAACTTGGCATACAGCGGCACACCCGCCCAGGAGATCGCCGAGTAGGCCCCCTGGTAGGCGTCGCCGGTGGCGGGCGAGTTATCTGCCCCGCTGAGCCAGAGCAGGCCTTCATGGCCGAACAGGCCGTTGCCGTTGCCGAACATCACACCCCAGCCAAGCACGAGAAATCCCAACGACGAGGCCGCGAACACGATGAAGTTCTTCGACATGATGTTCACCGTGTTCTTCGCCCGCGCGAACCCCGACTCCACCCCGGCGAACCCCAGGTTCATGAAGAACACCAGGAACGCCGCGACCATTACCCACAATGTGTCCACAATGACTTTGACATTCGGATCCATCATTTCCGTCCTTCGTCAACCTAAATTTGCGCCATGCGGCGCGGAAACAACCCCCAGATTCGCGGGCTCCCACGCAGAGCCCGTCACCGTTTGCGAGGCCGCCTCCCGACGGCCCGGCTCTGCTTGCCGTGGGACTCACTCGACCTGTACCCGACGGGTCCGCCTCCCCAGGCTGGATACTCCTGGGCCGGCCCCCCGGCCATCCCGTCCGGTCCCACGGTCAACGAGCCCCGAAACCCTTTCAATACCGTTGTTCCTGCCCTGTTCATGATTACCCCAGTAAACACTCGACTCCTGCTGCCCGCGGCGATCTTGCCTTTCGACCTCTTCTGCAATTGCCGGCGCGAACTCTCCACGGGCCGCTCGACCGCCCCCCAGAAATCCGCGCCGGACAGTTGCCAAACCGTATGTGAGTGACTCGTTCCTACCCCTGGATCATCCCGGACGACGATACGCTGGGCGACCAGGGATCGCTCCGGGAGCGTTAGAAGCTGTACGACAGACCGACGCCGCCCCAGAAGTTGTCGCTCTTGCCGGTCGCCTCGCGAACATCGTCGTCGATCATCATCGAGTAGGCGATGCTCGGCTTGATCGTCAACGATCCGAAGGTGAACGGCACGCCCGCCGAGATTGTCGCGTCGTTGAAGGCGCCGTCGTCCACGCCAAAGTAGAAGTCGTTGTATCCGTCCGTCGCGTACGCCACGCTGGCCCCAAGCACGAGGTCGCAGGACTTCTCCTCGCCCCAGGAGGCGATCTTCTCCATCGTATGCCCGATGGAGAATTGGATGTAGCTGCCCTCGGCCTCGTCGAAATCGTAGAACCATTTGACCGCGGGCGAGAGGAACAGGTCGGCGCTGAGCCCGGCGTAGAACTCCATCGTCGAATCGAAAGCCGTGTTCGGGAAGTCGTAGTAGATGAACCCGGCCGAGAACCCGAACGTCTCCTGGCCTGGGATCGTGCTGGAGTAGTCGATGGCGTAATCGACCTCGTTGAACTCCCAGTCGTCGACCACTTCGCCCGTGGTGTCGGAGTTGGCCCAGATGGACCCCGTAAAGCCCTTATAGCCGACGCTGGCGCTGGGCTGCATGACCCAGTCGTCCACGACGTTCTGTCCCCGCCACACATACTTGCTGAAGAAATCGGCCGCTACGCCGAACGTCACATCGTTCTCGGCCATCGCCAGAGACGCCGTGCTCAACACCATCGTCGCCACACACACCAGTACCCTGCTTCTGGACATCGTTGCCATGCTCCTAACCAAATTCAACCAGCCATCACGCGGACGACACCGTCCGTCCCGGTATCGGGCCAAATGTCACCGAATCCGGTCGCTACGTATATTGCAAGCCCCGTGCCAGAGAAACGCCCCCGAACAAGTGAACCATAAGACCCTTCCTGCAAATCACTTACAACCAGATGGCCTCGAAATACCCAGAGAGCGAGCGTATACATAAGTGTATACAGCCCCATTCCTTGCGACATATTTGTAGTTCAGCAGGCACCTGTATCCGCAAGGGGATACGTATGGGACGTCGCCAAGACAACCCCTGTTCCGTCACGGAACCTGGTTGCACCGCAGGCAGACGTGTGATACAATGAATTCGATTGGAGTTTGGCCGTCCCAGGGGACGACCGAAAGGAGACGAGAGGCGACCTCGTCGCTTTGTGCCCTGCGTAATGACACCATCGACCGACACCCGCACGAGGCGGTCCCGTGCGACCTCTGTGCAGAGAAGGCGCCGCATGCGCTCTGTCGCTTCCGAGGCTCTGGCGGGCCCATGTTGAGCGAGGAGACGGCGGCGCTTTTCCTTTCCGTCCCCTCCAAGTCGTCAGATGTGCTTCGGGTAGATGCCGTATTTCTTGATCTTGTAGCCCAGGATGCGCTCGGTCAGACCCAATTCCACGGCGGCCTTTCGCTGCTGGCCGCCGCACTTCTTGAGGGCGTCAACGATGAGCTCGCGTTCCTTGTTGGCAATGATCTCGGCGAACGAAGGCCTGGCCGACGCGTCGTTCTTGTTGACCATCTGCAATGACGGCGGCAAGTGTTCGCTGCGAATCACATCGTCCTCGCAGACCAGGACCGCCCGCTCGATGCAGTTTTCCAGCTCGCGGATGTTGCCGGGCCAATGATAGCGGGTGAGCGCGTCGATCGCCGGCGTGGAGATGCGAGTGATCGGCTTGCTGTTCTCACGTGCGAAATGCTGCAGGAAGTGATCCGCCAGGAGCATGATGTCGTCCTTGCGTTCCCGCAACGGGGGCAGGTAAATCGGAAACACGTTGATGCGGTAGTACAGATCGCTGCGGAACGCTCCGTCGGTGATCTGCTGTTCCAAGTTCTTGTGCGTCGCGACGATCACGCGGACGTTGGCCTTGATCGTCTCGGCGCCGCCGAGCCGCTCGAACTCGCGGAACTGGATCACGCGAAGCAGCTTGACCTGGAGGCTCGGGGGAAAATCGCCGATCTCGTCGAGGAAGATCGTGCCGCCGTTGGCCCGCTCGAACCGGCCGAGCTTGCGTTCGACCGCGCCGGTGAAGGCCCCCTTCTCGTGGCCGAACAGCTCGCTTTCCAGCAGCGTCTCGGGCAACGCGGTGCAGTTGACCTTGATGAAGGGCTTCTCCGCCCGCAGACTGTTGTAGTGAACCGCGTGGGCGACAAGGTCCTTGCCGGTGCCGCTCTCGCCGCGAATGAGCACGGTCGCGTTGCTGTCGGCCACCTGTTCGATGAGCCGGTAGACCTCCTGCATGGCGTTGCTGGTGCCGACCATGTTGTTCACGGCGAACCGCGTCTTGAGCTCGCGACGGAGACGCACGTTCTCGTCGCGGAGGATCGCCCGCTCGGACTCCACCCTCTTGTTGAGCTTGATCGCCTGGGCGACCATCGTCGAGATGATGTTCAGCAGTCGGAGGCTCGCGTCGAAATCGTCGTTCCGACCCGCCTCGCGATCCACGCTGAGCGTCCCGACCGTCTGCCCTTCCAGCTTGATCGGCACGCAGAAAAAAGCGATCCTCTTGCCGTTGCGCGTTTCCCGGGCCTTGGTCTTGTGCAGGAATCGAGGGTCCTTCTCGATGTCCGGAACGACGATCGCTTCGCCCGTCTGGACGACGCGTCCGGTAATCCCCTCGCCCATCTTGTAGCTGGCCTGGCTCTTGGATCGTTCGCTGAGCCCGTGGGCGACCTTGATGCTGATCAGCTCGGTGTCCAAGTCCAGCAGCGCGATCGTCCCCCGCCGGAGTTTCAGGTGCGTGTCCAGCAGGGTCAGAATGCTCTTGAGCGTCTCTTCCAGGTCCAGCGACTCCGCGAACGCCTTGGCGATACTGCTGAGAAGCTGCACTTCCATCGCAAACGTGGATTTCATCGTAGGCCTTTTTCCATCGAGCCAGAAGCCTTGCTAACAATTTTGTAGACCAACGGGCAAAGCATACATTCTTGTCGGCGACGAAGCAATGGAAATCTTCCCAAATACCGAAGCGAGACGGCTCGCGTCCCAAGGCTTCGCCCGGTCCTGTGGAACAAATCCTCGCTTCTGTGGTATGATGCCCAGGAACATGAATCAACGGTTTTCGGATCAACTGGCCCAATGCGAATGCTGTCCGCGAAAGTGCGGCGTCAATCGGCTCGAAGGCAGGACGGGGTTCTGCCGGATCGGGAGCGATGTGCTCACTTCCTATGCCGGCCTCCATTTCGGCGAGGAGCCTCCCATCTCGGGAACCCGTGGCTCAGGGACCCTTTTCTTCGCAGGGTGCAACCTGCGTTGTGTCTTCTGCCAGAACCACCAGATCAGCCAGGACTTCCGGCCCGACCAGATGACCGTCCTGACAACCGATGGTCTGGCGGCCGAGATGCTTCGGCTGGCGGAATCTGGCGCCCACAACATCAACCTGGTCTCCCCTTCCCACGTGATCTTCCAGGCAGCCGACGCCATCGTCGCGGCCCGAGGCAAGGGGCTCTCCATCCCCGTCGTGTACAACTCGAACGGATACGATTCGGTGGACGCCCTGCGGCAGATCCGCGGGCTTGTGGACATCTACCTGCCGGACATCAAATACCTCTCGAACGACCTGGCCCGACGGTACTCCGCCGCAACCGACTACGCAGAGGTCATTCCCGGCGTCCTCCAGGAAATGTTCGACCAAGTCGGCCACCTCGAGGTGGATGAGAATGGCATCGCCCGCCGGGGGCTGCTGGTCCGCCACCTGGTCCTGCCCGGCCACGTGGACAACAGCCGTAGGTGCCTGGCCTTCCTGTCGGAGCTGTCCAGCGACATCTTCGTTAGCATCATGTCACAGTACTCGCCGCGACATCGGGCCTCCTGCTGTACGGAGATCAACCGCACCCTGAGCGTCCACGAATACGACCAGGTCACCGACCATGCCCTCTCGCTGGGCCTGGAAAACGCCTTCATCCAGGAACTCGACAGCCGAGACCGCTACCTTCCCGATTTCGACCTCGACCGCCCGTTCGAATAGTCGCCGACGAGAACGACATCAGTATCAGCCCCCTACCGGACATCCCTCGCCCTGCGGGTCTTGTGAACCAGGACGAGCAGAGCGACGCCCAGGAAAATGGTCAGCGGGCCCTCGGCGAGGGTCCAGAACAGCGGCAGACGCAGAACCGCGTCGAGAATCGTGACGCCGATTCCCCCCAGGAGGGCCGCGATGCCCAGAAGCACGATCAAGGGCCGATAACGGCCGGGATCGAACGACACGCACATCCCGACCGCCCCCAGAATCGCGTAGAGCGCCGAGACCGAGCGAATCAGATAGCTCAAGAGCGGGGTGTACTGCAACTCGCCCAGACCGATCCGCCGGTGAATGGCCGCCATCCACTCGAAGGGACAGAACACAAAGACCAGTGCGCACAGCATCGCGATCCCCGCCATACGCAACAACCATGTCAGCATTCGATCGCAGGACATGCCAAGCCTCTCTTCGCCATCTTGCAGCATCCATTCTCATCCGAGGGCTCTCCCTCGTCGCACCCTGGAGCGCCCGTTTCGACGAACTGCGATTATACAAATAGCACTTGACGAAAGGCGACTCAAATGATAAGATAGGCGAAGCTAATGGAGAAAAAGGATTTTTCTCACGTCTCACCCGACGACAGGACGGCCGTCGGGCACCACTGGATGGATTTCTCACGGACCGATCCCCTGACAAGGGGCAGGGAGAATGTCTCGCGAGGCGCAACCTCGCAGACAACCGAAACGGGTGATTCTCCCGAATCCGACGGGAAGGGCCGCGATGCCCTGGACCAGCTGCGGGCAGATCCAGGACCATCGTTATCGTGTAATCGTGCTCGCACCATTGTGGCCAGGCAATGTGTTGTCTGGCGGCAGTAACTGGGTGTAGCTCCCCAAGGCCTATGCGGCCGATATGGAGCGAGGGTAAGTGAAAGGAAGTGAAGATGAAGAAGGCATTGTTTGCAGTCGCAGCAGTGGCTCTGCTGGCCGTCGCCGCCCAGGCGGGCGAGATCAAGTACCATGAGTGGCCGTGCGCTCCGATCGCGCAGGAAATCACGACCATCCC